>Ga0265340_10000045_pt1 | contig 56451 bp, 45 predicted proteins | sample 4CB225metaG_FD_202082 | JGI IMG/M metagenome (GOLD analysis project Ga0265340, IMG submission 202082) | Rhizosphere microbial communities from Carex aquatilis grown in University of Washington, Seatle, WA, United States - 4-CB2-25 metaG | ecosystem: Host-associated > Plants > Roots >...
CATTCTTCGGCATGGTGTTCGCCCTCCAAGTCCTCGGAAACGGCGTACTCAGGATCTCACGACCACCGCAGAACGGTGCGCGTAGATTTCATCCCAAGTAGCTGCGGTCGATAAGCCTTCTGTTGTCGCGCACTCTTCGCGAACGTCTTCTTCCGCACAGAATGCCCTGAGCTCATGCCTAATCTGAATCGTAGACGGAACGGAAATACGCCTGCCAAAGCGAATGAACGGTTTTGTCATAGAACCTCGCTTTTTCGTCGTTAGTTAGTGGCGTAACTGGCGGTGTGAACATCACGCGCGATCGGTTGTTCTAACTCCAAATGGCCTTTTTGAAGCCTTCGCTCCATCGGGACCGTTCGGGTTCGGCGCCGTACGGGTTTAACGCTGCAACGCGCCATAGATCCAAATCGTCACTTTCATTCACGGATAATTCCTGCGCCTTATTCCAGCCTTCCGCATAGATGCGGCTGAGACGGAATGCTTCATTGCTCATGACTTCGTACCTTAATGGCCGATTTTGGGACAGGATGCAGCAGAGACTCTTCATCTCTGCCGGTCCTGTTCGAAGCCCTTACGCCGACTGCAGATTGACGGCCTTGGAGCCCTTGGCGTCCGGCTGAACGTCGAACGAGACGCGCTGGCCTTCATCCAGGCTCCGCATACCCGCCATTTCGACGGCCGTCGCATGGACGAACACGTCCTTGCCGCCGCCTTCCGGCGTGATGAAACCAAAGCCCTTGCTTGTGTTGAAGAATTTCACTGTTCCGATTGTCATGATCTTACCTAATAGATGCAGGGTGCGCCCAAGCGATTGCGTGAACGGCGCTAACGAAGCAATCAGTGTGAAAGTCAGGCTGTCTCTGCCAGGCGCGCACGATGCGAGTCGGGGGTACAACAGTGCGCTTCATCTGACGGGACGCCGTCGCCTCCCGGACATAGGTACTCCGGGCGGCTATTACAAGCCCACGATCGAGGACCCGAATACGCGCAAATGCCGGCGTATCGCGATTAGACAGTATTTTGGGATAAGCGTGCTATAGTCGTTCAGTTGACCATGGCCCCGGATCGAGCCCTCCACCTCTTGGCGGGGAGCCGTTTTCGCGACGCTTAAGCGAGGCGTGTGGCCGCACTGCGGCATCGTTCGCAAGTTTGTCGCACAAATTCCGCGGTTTCGCGGCGGAAAGGCCAAATTGATATTGTCGTTCCTTCCCGTCTTCGGACGCAACCCGTTGGCGTCACCGTGGGACACGGAAGACTCCATCCGCGAAGAGCTCTTCAGCGCCGAGCGCCTGGAGCAGCACGCCGAGAGCCTTGCGGCCGCCCAGCCTGTCACCGCGGCGCCGATACACCGCCAATCGCTGGCAGCCCGACTGAGAGAAAACGAAGCGGTTTTGCTCGGAGCGTACTACGCCATTGCGAATACGGTGCGCGAAGGGCAGGCCACGACGCCAGCCGCTGAATGGCTGCTCGATAACTATCATGTCGTCGAGGAGCAAATTCGCGAAGTCCGCGACGACTTGCCCCCGCGCTTCTATCGCCAGTTGCCGAAACTGGCCGGTGGCCCCTTCGCCGGATACCCGCGCGTATTCGGCCTCGCCTGGGCCTTCGTCGCCCACACCGACAGCCGCTTCGAGCCCGACATGCTGTGCCGCTTCGTGCGCGCCTATCAGCGCGTCCAGCCGCTCACCATTGGCGAGTTGTGGGCGGTTGCGATCACGCTGAGGATCGTGCTTGTCGAAAATCTTCGCCGCGCCGCCAAACGCATTGTGAGCAGCCGCGTTGCCCGCCAGGAAGCGGACGACGTGGCCGATCGCCTTTTGGGCGTGAACGGGCAGACCGCTGAACCCATCGGCTCGGTCCTTCGAGACTACGAACGGACGCCTCTGCAGGAGGCCTTTGCCGTTCAGCTCGTGCAACGGCTGCGGGACCAGGATCCTCGAGTGACGCCGGCCCTTGTCTGGCTCGAAAATCGTCTGACGGTCCAAGGCACGACCGCGGACGAGTTGGTGCACAACGAACACCAGCGCCAGGGCGCGGCCAGCGTAACCGTGCGCAACATCATCACCAGCATGCGGCTGGCCTCCGGCGTGGATTGGACGGAGCTGTTCGAAAGCGTCAGCATGGTCGACGACGTGTTGCAGTCCGGCAGCGATTTTGCGGGCATGGATTTTCCGACGCGCAATCTCTATCGCAGCGCGATCGAAGAGCTGGCGCGCGGTTCGAAGCTGTCGGAATTGGACATCGCACAGGCTGCGCTTCTGGCCGCCACGAACCTGGGTGACCAAGGGCCGCGCGAGAGCGATCCCGGCTACCATCTGATTGCCCGCGGGCGGCTGGCCTTCGAGAAGACGATCGGTTTTCGGGCGCCTGTGCGAACGTGGCTCGTGCGCTTCAATGCGAAGGTCGGCATCGGCGCCTATATCGTCGGCGTCTTTCTGGTCGCGGCCGCTGCGTTGCTCGTGGCGTTGATGGCACTTCGCACCGGCGGCTGGCTTCTCGGCCTCTTCGCACTTCTCGGCGCGGTTCCGGCGATGGACCTGGCGGTCGCTCTGGTGAACCGGGCGGCGATGGCTGTGTTTGGCGCGGCACCCTTGCCGGGCTTGGCACTGCGCGACGGCATTCCGTCAAATCTGCGCACGATGGTCGTGGTTCCGACCATGCTCACGACGCGCGCGGCGCTTGAGGAGCAAATCGAACGGCTTGAAGTACACTACCTCGCGAGTCCGGAAGGCGACCTGCATTTCGCGCTGCTCTCGGACTGGGCGGATGCCGGGGCGGAACACGCCGAGGCAGATAGTGCGCTCCTCGATGAGGCCGCCAAAGGCATCGACCGCCTGAATACCCAATATGGCCCGGCGCCCGGCGGCGAGCGCTTCCTGCTGCTCCATCGCCGGCGAGTCTGGAACGATGGGCAGCGGCAATGGATCGGCTGGGAACGCAAACGCGGCAAGCTTCACGAGCTGAACCGGCTGCTGCGTGGGGCCACCGACACGACGTTCATGACAATTGCAGGCCGCCCGCCCGCAACGCCGCCGGACGTTCGCTACGTCATTACGCTCGACGCCGACACGCGACTGCCTCGGGAGACCGTGCGCCGGCTGGTCGGCAAGATGGCGCACCCGCTTAACCGGCCGCTGTTCGACGCCGCAACCGGATGCGTCGCCGAAGGCTACGCCGTGCTGCAGCCGCGCGTCACGCCTTCCCTGCCGATCGGCCGCGAAGGGTCGCTGTTCCAGCGCATCTTCTCCAGTATGAGCGGCATCGATCCGTACGCCTCCACAGTGTCCGACGTGTATCAGGATTTGTTCGGCGAAGGCTCCTATGCCGGCAAGGGCATCTACGATGTGGACGCGTTCGAGACCGCACTCAGCGGGCGCGTGCCGGAGAGCACGCTTCTCAGCCACGACCTGTTCGAGGGGACATTCGCCCGCGCGGGCCTCGCGTCCGACGTCGAGGTCGTCGAGGAATTTCCTTCCCGCTATGACGTCGCCGTGGCGCGCCAGCACCGCTGGGCCCGAGGCGACTGGCAGCTTCTGCCGTGGATCTTCGGGCGTGGCGACGCATTGTGCGAGCAGCACAGCCGGAGCGCTACTCCACTGATCGGGCGTTGGAAGATGCTCGACAATCTGCGGCGGACATTATCCGCGCCGGCGAGCGTCATGGCATTGCTGCTCGGCTGGACTCTGTCCATCCACGATGCGGCGCTGTGGACCTGTTTCATTCTGTCGACGATTGCGGTGCCGACGCTGCTCCCGGTTCTCGCGACCATTGTGCCGCGACGCGCCAGGATTACAGCTCGAAGTTATGTGAACGCGCTCGGCGACGATCTCGGACTGGCTTTGACCCAAACCGCATTGACGGCGACGTTCCTGGCCCATCAGGCGTGGTCGATGACCGACGCCATCGCAAGAACGTTGTTCCGCCTGTTCGTGAGCCGCCGCAATCTACTCGAATGGGTCACGGCCGCTCATGTGAAGCTCAGTTCCCGGCTGAGCATCGCCGGTTTTTATCGCGCTATGGTGGGCAGTGTCGTCATCGGGGTGATCACGTCGATCATCGTTTGGCGCACCAGTGGCGCCGCTTGGCCGGTGTCAGTACCTTTCATCCTGCTATGGATCGCCGCGCCGGCAGTCGCTCGATGGACAAGCCTCTCGACAGTCGTGGCCGGCCGTTTGCCGGTGTCGGAAGCCGACGCCTGCACCCTGCGGTTGGTCGCGCGCCGCACCTGGCGCTACTTCGAGACCTTCGTCACGGCCGCAGACCACATGCTGCCACCCGACAACTTCCAGGAAGACCCGAAACCGGTCCTCGCGCACCGGACCTCCCCCACGAATATGGGTCTTTATCTTCTTTCGGCGGTCAGTGCCTGCGATTTCGGATGGACAAGCAGGAGTGAGACTGTCGAGCGCCTGGAAGCGACGCTGGCGACGATGGCTACGCTTCAACGTTTTCGCGGGCATCTCTACAATTGGTACGACACAAGCGATCTTCATCCGTTGGAGCCGCGTTACGTCTCGACAGTAGACAGCGGCAACCTGGCTGGACATCTCATCGCGGTCGCCAATGCGTGCCGGGCGTGGATCGACCACCCGACCACAGCCGCCCGCGTTTTTACCGGCGTCGAGGATGCCTTCGCCCTGACGCGCGAGGCTGTTCGTAAGCTCCCAGCCGATCGTCGGACGGAGTTCATCACGCGGCAAGAGCTTGACGGCGCGCTTGATGCCCTCGGTGCGGCCCTTAGTCTTCCGGCGTCGGCTGAATTGGCTGCCTGCCTCAAGGAGCTCGCAAAACGAGCTGCGACCGTCGTCGATATCGCACAAACGCTGGCCAGTGGAGACGACGCCAGCGTCGACATGCTCTTTTGGGCGCGGGCCACGCAAAGAACGATCGATACTCACCGGCGCGACGTAACCAAGACCGCTGAACTCGCCAAATTGATGAACTTGCGCCTTCTTGCGGTCGAGACGACGGCACGCTCCATGGCGGACGCGATGGAGTTCGGCTTTCTCTTGGATCCGCGCCGCAAGCTCCTCTCGATCGGCTATCTCATTGCGGAAGGCCGTCTTGATGAAAGCTGCTACGATTTGCTGGCGTCCGAAGCGCGCTTGGCGAGCTTCGTGGCGATCGCGAAGGGCGACATTCCGTCTCGACATTGGTTTCGGCTTGGGCGGGCCGTCACTCCGATCGAGCATGGTGCGGCGCTAATTTCCTGGTCGGGATCGATGTTCGAATATCTGATGCCGTCGCTGGTGATGCGCGCTCCGGCCGGCAGCTTGTTGGATGAGACCAACCGTCTCATCGTCCAGCGGCAGATCAGCTATGGCGCCGAGCGAAGACTGCCGTGGGGTATTTCCGAATCCGCCTACAACGCGCGCGACCTGGAATTTACCTATCAATATTCGAATTTCGGCGTGCCTGGACTTGGGTTGAAACGCGGCCTGGGCGGGAACGCCGTTATCGCTCCCTATGCAACGGCGCTTGCCACGATGGTCGAGCCCGCAGCCGCGGTGCGCAATTTCGCGCGCCTTGCAGCGGCAGGCGCGAACGGCCGCTATGGCTTCTACGAGGCGCTGGACTATACGCGCTCGCGTCTGCCTGACGATAAGAGCTGCGCGGTCATTCGCGCTTTCATGGCTCACCATCAAGGCATGACGGTCGTAGCCATTGCCGACGCGCTTCTGGATGGGGAAATGCGGACCCGATTTCATGCCGAACCGCCCATCCAGGCGACCGAACTGCTGCTGCAGGAGAGGACGCCACGCGATGTTGCGGCTGATCGGCCCTGGGCGGAGGAGGCTAAAATCAGTGTCGCGGTCCGCGTGCTCGACCGCCCGATGGTACGGCGCATTCGTTCGTCGCACGGCCCGACCCCGGCGGCGCACCTGCTCTCGAACGGGCGATATGCCGTGATGCTTACGGCGGCGGGCTCCGGCTACAGCCGATGGCGCGACCTGGGAGTCACTCGCTGGCGTGAGGACGTAACATGCGATGATTGGGGTTCGTACGTCTTTTTGCGGGATGTCCGCAGCGGCGACGTGTGGTCCGCGGGCTTTCAGCCTAGCGGCGTCGAACCGGACAGTTATGATGTCAGGTTCAGCGAAGACAAGGTGGAATACAGCCGGCGCGACGGAGCGATCTCGACTGTTCTCGAAATCGTCGTCTCCCCGGAGGACGACGCCGAGGTCCGTCGTGTTTCCGTCTCGAACGCGGGCCTTAGACCGCGAGAGATCGATGTCACCTCCTACGCCGAGCTTGTGCTGGCTCCCCCAGCCGCCGACGCGGCGCATCCGGCTTTTTCCAAGATGTTCGTGCAAACCGAATATGACGCCAAGAGAGGTATTATCCTGGCGACACGGCGTCGGCGATCGCAGAGCGACCCGGAGGTCTGGGCGGCGCACCTCGCCATCGTCGAAGGCGAGACGATCGGTGAGACCGAGGTGGAAACCGACCGTGCCCGGTTCTTGGGCCGTGGACGTAATACAAGATCGCCCTTGTCCGTGATGGATGGCCGATCCCTGTCCGGGAGCGTTGGAACCGTCCTCGATCCCATATTCGCTTTGCGCCGCCGCGTTCGGGTGCAGCCCGGCGAGACGGTGCGTATTGCGTTCTGGACCATTGTTGCGACATCGCGCACCGATGTTCTGGATTTGGCGGACAAACATGCGGACGCCAACGCCTTCGAGCGGGCCGCTACGTTGGCCTGGACACAGGCGCAGGTGCAGTTGCGTCATCTCGATATCGACGCCGAAGAGGCCAGCCTCTTTCAACGCCTCGCCGGCCATGTGCTCTATGCCAGTCCTTCAATGCGTCCTGCGCCCGAGATCATTCGCCGAGGCAGCGGCGGTCCGGCGGGACTATGGGCTCAGGGCATTTCGGGCGATCTCCCGATCGTCTTGGTACGGATCGACGATATCGAGGACATCGCCGTCATCGGCGAACTGTTGCGAGCCCACGAATACTGGCGGATGAAACAGCTGGCCGTCGATCTCGTGATCCTCAACGAACGGTCGTCCTCTTACATTCAGGACCTGCACATCGCTATCGAGACGGCGGTGCGAACGAGCCAGTCGCGTTCGCGGGCCGGAAGCGACCTCGAGCGCGGCGGAGTGTTCGCCTTGCGCGCCGATCTCATCTCGCAAGAGACGCGCGCACTGCTTCCGTCTGTTGCACGGGTCGTGTTGGCCGCACGCCAGGGCAGCCTCACGGACCAGCTCGACCGTCTGCGCAAAGCGAGTGTTGCCGCGCCGCCGCCGTACCGGCGTCCAAAACGTGCAGAGGTACTTCCGCCGATCTCTGACGTGCCGGATCTGGAATTCTTCAATGGGCTTGGTGGGTTCGCGGCCGAGGGCCATGAATACGTAACGATCCTCAAAGCTGGGCAGGTCACGCCCGCGCCGTGGCTGAACGTTATCGCCAATCCGCAGTTTGGGTTTCAGGTCGCGGCCGAAGGGGGCGGCTACACCTGGTCGGTCAACAGCAAGGAAAATCAACTGACGCCGTGGTCGAACGATCCCGTGACCGACAGGCAGGGCGAAGTCGTCTTCGTGCGCGACGAGGAGAGCGGCGAATTGTGGGGCCCCACCGCCCTGCCGATCCGCGACGAGGCCGCGCCCTATGTCGTTCGCCATGGACAGGGATACAGCCGATTCGAGCATGAGGCGCATGGTATCAAGCTCGACTTGCTCCAATATGTTCCGCTCCACGATCCGATCAAGATTTCGCGCCTGAAGATCCGCAACAGGTCGGCGCGGACACGGCGGCTCTCGGTAACGGCTTATGTCGAATGGGTGCTCGGCCCGTCGCGCAACGCCTCCGCACCGTTCATCGCGACCGAGATCGATCCCGCAACCGGCGCGCTCTTTGCCCGCAATCTCTGGAACACGACCTATGGCTCGCGGGTGGCATTCGCGGACCTGGCCGGGCGCCAGACAAGCTGGACGGGCGACCGGCGCGAGTTCATCGGCCGAAACGGCTCGCTCGACAATCCAGCCGCGCTCGCAGCGCACGCGCCTCCACTTTCCGGGCATGTGGGTGCGGGCCTCGATCCCTGCGGCGTTCTTCAGGCGCCGTTGACGCTCGCCCCCGGCGAAAGCGTAGAGCTTGTCTTCTTCCTGGGCGAAGCAGCCAGCGCCGCCGACGCGCAATCTTTGATCTCGCATTACCGCTCGGTCGATCTCGACGCGGTCTTTCGGGAAGTCGCGCAGCATTGGGACGATTTGCTCGGCGCCGTACAGGTGAAGACGCCGGACCGTTCCATGGACATCATTCTCAATCGCTGGCTGCTTTATCAAACAGTGGCCTGCCGGCTGTGGGCACGCTCGGCATTCTATCAGGCAAGCGGCGCCTACGGCTTCCGCGACCAGCTTCAGGACGGGATGGCGCTCGCGATGTCCGAACCGGCCATGACGCGCGAACATCTGTTGCGGGCCGCGGCGCGGCAGTTCGTCGAGGGCGATGTCCAGCATTGGTGGTTGCCGGAGCTGGGCCATGGCGTGCGCACGCGCATTTCAGATGACCGAATCTGGCTGGCCTACGCCGTCGCGCACTATGTCGAGACCTCGGGCGATCTGTCGGTGTTGGACGAGCAAATTCCCTTTATCGAAGGGCAGGCGCTTCGCCTCGGCGAGAGCGACGTCTACTTTCAACCGACCGTCTCCGCGCGAATCGGCTCGCTGTTCGAGCACTGCGCCCTTGGGCTCGACCAAAGTCTGCTGGTCGGCGCTCACGGCCTGCCTCTGATCGGTACCGGCGACTGGAACGACGGCATGACTAGGGTCGGTGAATTGGGCAAGGGCGAGAGCGTCTGGCTCGGGTGGTTCCTGCACGCAGCACTGTCGGCCTTCTCGCCTTTGGCCGAAGCGCGCGCAGAGCAAGCGCATGCCGCCAACTGGCGCACACATACCGGGGTGCTGCAAACAGCCCTTGAACGAGACGGTTGGGACGGAAATTGGTATCGGCGCGCCTACTTCGACGATGGAACCCCTCTGGGCTCTTCCACGAATGGCGAATGCCGGATCGATTCCATTGCCCAATCCTGGGGCGTCATTTCGGGCGCCGCCGACCGGGGCCGTGCCACGCAAGCGATGGCAGCTGTCGAAGACCAACTCATCCGGCACGACACCGGACTGGCGCTGATCTTCACACCGCCGTTCGACCGCACGCCGCTCGATCCCGGCTATATCAAGGGCTATCCGCCCGGCATCCGCGAGAATGGCGGCCAATATACCCATGCGGCCACCTGGTCCGTGATCGCGTTCGCAAGCCTCGGCGAGGGCGATAAGGCGGCGGATCTCTTCTCGCTCATTAATCCCATCAACCACGCCGGCACCCGCGCCGGCGTGCATCGCTATAAGGTCGAGCCTTATGTGGTCGCCGCGGATATTTATTCGGAACCGCCGCATGTCGGGCGCGGCGGATGGACCTGGTACACCGGATCGGCGGGATGGATGTACCGAGCCGGGATCGAATCCATCCTCGGCCTACGCAAGCAAGGTACGTTTCTGCTCCTCGATCCCTGCATCCCCAAAGACTGGCCCGGTTTCGAGATCGTCTATCGGCATGGTGCATCACGCTACGAAATCACGGTCGAGAATCCCCAAGGCGTTTGTCGCGGGATTGCCAGCGCGGAACTCGATGGACAATGTCTATCCGGATCGCCGGTCCGCATCTCGCTGAGCGACGACGGCAATATTCATAGAATTCGCGTTGTTCTTGGATAGACGGCTTTGGTTCAGGCCGGTTGTTCGGCTGTCGCGCGATTGTCCAAACTCGAAGTCCGCGTCGCGTGGGATTGAGTCAGCCAGTCGGTCGACTCTTGCGCGATCCAACGGACCGCGTCCAGCTTGTGAAAAAACCGGCCGATCTTTTCCCGGCGGCCATCCGACCAGATCACAAGGACATGGTATTCGCGCAACAGAACGCCTTTGCGTGCCGCGAATGTTGGCTGGTCCTTGTCAGTGACTGGACCGCCATCTTCCGGCGAAGATTCCTGCATCTCACGTTCTCCACGCTGTGCGTCGGTCGGTGTGTCAATCATGATCGCAACACTCGCCGATACGACCGTGACCGCTTATTGCTTATTCTCACGAGGGCATCGATAGCTCGCAGAAAAAGCCAAATAGGCACCACCAGGGCCAGCTCCGTTTCGATCGCCCAGACGAGCATAGCGTGGTCGAACCTGGAATGAGGGAGCCCTCCCAAGCCGACGAGTCCGAGAATCCAGAAGAGGCACATGGCAGCGGCGATCAAGAACGCGATCAGCAGGGCGATCTTGTCCACGAGGACCATACGAAATGCGTTGAACAGAGGGCTATTCGAACCGTTCGCAACTCGAACAATGTCCTGGGGGCCTTCGGCAATCACCTGACACTCCCTGGAAGATATTGGGGCCGCCTCGCTATTCAGAGATTCGTGCGAGTTCGAAGGCGCTTATAGGCCCACAGGAGTTGAGCGCGGCAGGTTCGGAAACTACTCAGATGCGGCGGCCCAAGGGGCGATCCTTCGTGTTCCCGCCGACGGTCTGTATACGGCGTGGGGCTAAGTAGATTCCGACTCTGACGTCGCATCGGCGCAGCCCGATATGGTCGCGTCGAGTAAGCGCTTTGGGCGCTTTCCCTATCCGGCGCTATTTCCCTTCGGAACCTCGCGCGGGCATCTCTCAAAGGACAGTATGATGTTGAACAAGATGAGTATATTGCTCGCGACGACGGCCATCGTGCTGAGCGTCGGGGCGGCCAGCGCCGATCCTTACGACAATAATCAGCAGTACAACGACCAGTATCGGTCCGCTCCGCAGGGCATGAGCGATCAGGCCCAGCCCGCGTACGGAAACGGCTACAATTACGGCTACGACGATGGCTATGCCCGCCGCGACCGCAACGATCGCTTTAGGTCCGATCCCTATCGGCACGAAGCGCATTATGATCGCGGCGCTTACTATTACGGCAACGATTGCAACGACAACAACGGCGCGGGCACGGTCCTGGGCGCCGTCGCGGGCGGGCTGATCGGCAGCGCTGTAAGCCACGGTAATGGCGGCGCGGTTGTCGGCGGCGTCATCCTGGGCGGAATGGCCGGCAATTCGATCTCAAGCAATATGAATTGCAATGATCGCCGCTATGCCATGAGTTCCTATAGCCAAGGGTTCGATGGCAGCATCGGTCACCGCTATAACTGGCGCAACGACAGCGACCGCAGCTACGGCAACTTCACACCGGTCCGTGAATATTCGCGCGACGGCTACACCTGCCGCGACTACCGGGAATCCGGCTACAGCAACAGCCGTTCATACAACCGCAGCGGCACAGCCTGCCGTCATAACGACGGTAATTGGTACCTCGAATAGGTAACGCGCATGTCCGCTCCAGAAGAACTGGGACCGGAGATCGCGAATCAACCGTACGGGCCCATGGCGGCCCGTACGGTCTTTTCCTAACGACAGGAGTTTCCACAATGAACAAGACATTCGGTTTGATGATGAGTGCCGCGGTAATCGGCGCATTTGCGCTTGTGTCTTCGGCACAGGCTGCCGAGCACGGCGTGAAGGTCGGTACCTTGACCTGCGGCGTCGCCAGCGGTTGGGGATTTATCTTCGGATCCACCAAGGATCTGCACTGCGTTTTCCGCCAGAGCGATAGGCATCCCGTGCATTACTCGGGCTCGATTGCCAAGTACGGTGTGGATATCGGCTACACCGAAGGCGGCGTTCTGGTCTGGGAAGTGGTCGCGCCAACCTCAGACGTGCGCCCCGGCGCACTTGACGGCGATTATGTCGGTGTCAGCGCAGGCGCCACGGCCGGCGTCGGCGTAGGCGCGAGCGTGCTGGTCGGCGGATTTGACAAGTCATTTTCGCTTCAGCCGTTGAGCGTTTCGGGCAACGAAGGATTGAATGTCGCGGCCGGCATTGGCTCGATCAGTCTGAAATACGTACCCTGAATATGAACCTGCGCGGGCGGCTTTGCCGCTCGCGCAGAGTTCAATTTGATATAAAACTTAGGAGATCGTCATGACACTCGAAACATTGCTTATATGGCTTGCGGTCGGTGCGGTCGCGGGCTGGCTGGCCGGCACCCTCGTCAAAGGCGGAGGCTTCGGCATTTTAGGAGATATCGTCGTCGGGATCGTCGGGGCGTTCGTCGGCGGTTGGATGTTGCCGAGGCTCGGCGTTAATCTTGGCGTCGGTATTATCAGCGTCATTGCCAGCGCCACCATCGGCGCCGTCGTTTTACTGCTTGTCTTGAGGCTGATAAGACGACTTTGATCCCGTTCAACACGGCCGAGCGCAAGGTCTTGAGTGTCGCCGCCCAGCAATCTGCCCAGAACCAAGTAAGCGTCAACTCACTGGCAGCGCCCGGAAGCCCACAAACTCGCCCACTGGATAACTCATGGATCGCATGCCAAGCGCAGAGGACTTGACGTCACCCGAATATGCGTCGCTGTGCCTCGTCGCGCGGGGATTTATGAGCCGAACGATCCCCAAGGCCCATCAAGCCAGGCTGATTCAGCTCGGACTGATCCAATCGCTCATGGGCGGGCTGATGGCGACGCCTGCCGGGCGGATGGTTGCGCGCGCCTAGTCCTGCTTGACCTTCCGTCTTTCTCGAATGGACGATTTTGGTCAAGGAAGATCGGCGCTGGAAACCACCCAGAACCGGGCCAGCGCTTCGATTCCCCGCGCATCATCGTTATCGAAACGGTTGGTCAATGGACTGTCCACGTCGATCACCCCGATAACCACGCCGAACTTAATCAACGGCACCACGAGCTCGGAATTTGAGGCTTCGTCACAGGCAATATGTCCGTCGAAGCTGTGCACGTCGGGAACGATCAATGTTTTGGCGTTCGCTGCCGCCGTTCCGCATACGCCTGCCCCCATCTGCAAACGCGAACATGCCGGCTTACCCTGGAATGGGCCAAGGACGAGCCAACCCGCCTTACGAAAATAGAATCCCGCCCAATTTATGTCGGGAAGCGTTTGCCAAATGAGCGCGGAGAAATTGGCGGCGTTCGCGTAAGGATCGCGTTCCCCTTCGAGTAGACCCTGGGCCTGCGATTCAAGGTCATTATAAAGTTCGGCCTTATTCATTTTCCTCAACTCCCCTGCGCCGCCCTGACGGCACGATTTCGCAGCGGCCGTCGCACGGTGCCGGTGTAAAATCAAGTGGACCGCGTGTCCATCGCCCGTCAGGCTGTCAGCCACCCATCGAATGCATCAAGGCAGGCTTGCAGCGCCTGGAGGCGCCATATTTCGACTCCCGACACGAATTTCCGACCGGCGCGCCATATGACCATATTTGATCCGGGTGGAGTCGCCGATTCGTTGCGAGGAGTTTTGCGCGCGGACGGGTAGTCCGGTTCGTCTGTTCGGATCAAGCATCCGATCACAAGCGCGCGCCGACCAATCACTCCGCATACGTATTCATCGTTCGGCAATCTCGAGAGAGGCGTTCTCTGCCGCACTATGGGAGAAATAGGAAAGTTGGTATGACGTGCGTTCCGCGAACGGGTCTCGGCGTTCGGGGATACGGACTCCAAATTTCTTGCGGGAGATCTTGATGAAATCGACGATTCGCCTCTTTGCGCTTGCGCTCTTGTTGTTCGGCCTGACCGGCGCCGGCATACCAGCCTCGGCGCACGCGTCGAAAGTACCTCATCTGGCCGCCGCACACCCCTGGTGGAAGGATGCGATCATCTATGAAATTTATCCCCGCAGTTTCCAGGACTCCAACGGGGATGGAATCGGTGATCTTAATGGGATCACGTCGCGGCTTGACTACATCAAGTCCTTGGGCATCGACGCCATTTGGCTGACGCCGATCTATCCCTCGCCGCAGGTCGATTTCGGATACGACATTGCCGATTACGAAAACATCGATCCCAAATACGGCAACCTGAAGGATTTCGACAGGCTCGTCGCCGAAGCCCGCAAGCGCAACATACGGGTTATTATGGACCTGGTGCTGAACCATACATCGGACAAGCACCCGTGGTTTGTCGAATCGGCAAGCTCGCGCAACAATCCCAAGCGCGATTGGTATGTCTGGCGCAACGGCAAAGCACCGGGCGTGCCGCCGAACAACTGGCAGTCGGTGTTCGGCCATTCGGCTTGGCAATATGACGCCAAGACCGGTCAGTACTATTATCACAAGTTCTATGTCCAGCAGCCCGATCTCAACTGGCGCAATCCAGCGGTACAGAAAGCGATGTACGACGTCGAACGCTTCTGGATAAAGCGCGGCGTGTCTGGCTTTCGCCTCGATGCCGTAACCTCGCTTTATGAAGATCCGAAGCTGCGCGACGAACCGATCGTGCGCGATAAGGCCGGCAAGCCCGAGATCAACGTATTCGGTGAAGTCGCCGTCGACGGCAGTCTGACCGATAAGCTGCCCGGCGTCCACGACGTGCTTCGCACGCTGCGCCGGATCGCCGACAGCTATCCCAAGGACCAGGTCGTGCTGGTTGGCGAAACCTGGGTGGGTTCGGTCGGCGAGCTGCGCACGATGTACGGCGCGCAAAACGACGAACTCCAGTTGCCGATGGACCTGCAAGTAGGCTTCATCGACAAGTTCGATACGGCGCGCTTTCGCAAACTGATCAACGATGCCGAAACGGGCATCGGCGGCAACGAGCCGCTGTTCGTGCTCGACAGCCACGACAAGCCGCGCTGGGACCGCTATGGCGACGGCGTCCACAACGCCGACATCGGCCGCGTGCTCTCGACCGTCATGATCGCCTCGCGCGACACCGCCATGTACTACTACGGCGACGAGATCGGCATGGTGACGAGCACGCCCACCCGCAAGCAGGATGTGCGCGACCCCGTTGGCGTCACCGGTTGGCCGAAAGAGAAGGGCCGCGACGGCGAACGCACGCCCATGCAATGGACGGCGGTCCCCAACGCAGGCTTCTCGCCGCCGGGCGTCAAGACATGGCTGCCGATCCCGGCGAGTTCGGCTTCGACGAATGTCACAATCCAGTCCGGACATCCCGATTCGATGCTCGCGTGGTTCCAAGCGCTTGGGCGCCTCAAGCATGACAATGCTGCACTGCGGGACGGCGATCAGCTGATGCTTAATCCTACTGATCCGAATGTCCTTTCCTGGCTGCGCAAGGCGGCGGACGGCACCGCCGTGATCGCGATCTGTAATTTCACGGCCAAGCCGCAGAAGGTCAGTTTCGATCTGAAACCGGAGGGAATCGCAAACGGACGAGTCGCCACCCTGCTGAAAACGCCGGGTACGGACGACCCGGTCTCGCTGTCCGCAATCGCGCTAAAGCCGTTCGGGGTATATCTGCTTCAAGTAAGATAGCGCTACCACGCGGCCAGCCCAGGGGCAGCGGCCGTGCCGATACGTAGATCTACGGACGGACAGAACTGCAACAGCGATACGCATTCACACCAGCGCGATGGCTGAATACGTATGCAAGCTGTTGGCAAGAAATGACCCCCGGATCATCCTTTGCGCCAACATAGAAGGTCGGCCAGACACGACCGCAATACAACTCTGTCGCGACGGGGCTCGCGCAGGAAAAACCTCGGGAGGGTTATTCATGACACTATCGAAATCGCGCAGTTGCGCGCTGTTGGGGGCCACGAGCCTTGCCGTTCTGGCGTTCGCGGCGAGCGGCGCCTTCGCGCAAGAGGCCACGCCAGTCGAAACCGTCACGGTGACGGGCTACAAGGCCAGCCTTGAGAACACGATCGCGCTCAAGAGAGATGCGGCCCAGATCCTCGAAGCGGTGTCCGCGGAAGACATCGGCAAGCTGCCGGACGAGTCGATCGGTGAAGCGATCTCGCGCCTGCCCGGCCTTGCCACGCAGCGCACGAACGGTCGTGCGAGCGATATCTCGATCCGCGGCCTGTCGCCCGATTTCTCGACCACGCTGCTGAACGGCCGCGAGCAGGTTTCCACCAACGACAACCGCAGCGTCCAGTACGACCAGTATCCGGCGGAATTGATGAGCGGCGTCGTGGTTTACAAGACGCCGTCCGCCGACCTTGTCGGCGCCGGCCTGTCCGGCACGGTCGACATGCGGACCATCCGCCCGCTCGACTACGACCACACGGTGGTGTCGGTGAACGCCCGCGGCGAGACCAATTCGCTGGGCGAGTTGAACCCGAAAGAGGGCAAATACGGCTACCGCCTGGGCGGCACCTATATCGACCAGTTCGCCGGCGGCAAGCTCGGCCTGGTGGTCGGCGTCAACATGATGGACGACCTTCTTCCGTACGATGAACAAGCCCCGTGGGGCTGGCCGAGCGGAACCCCCACGACCGGGCCCTACGCCGGCCAGACCATCTATGGCATCGGCGGCGAGAAGTTCAATTCGGTCGTGGACGATCTCAAGCGCAACGCCGCGATGGCCACGTTGCAATACCGTCCCAACGAGAACTTCGAATCCACGTTCGACTTCTTCGCCGCCGAATTCCGGGACGACTGGCAGGAAATGCGCATCGAAGCCCCGATGTATTCGTGGGGCGGCCAGAGCCCGACCAATCCCACGATCACGGACGGCTATATCACCGCCGACACAGCGTTCACGCCTGGCGTGCACGAGATCGGGCGCTCGGAGTCCGACCGTCACAACAACGATCTGTGGGCCCTCGGCTGGAAGAACACCTACAATTCAGGCAATTGGACGGCGATGGTCGATGCCGGCTACTCCAGCGTGCAGCGCCATTCGCGCCTGCTCGAGGAATATGCCGGTACCGGCAACGGCGGCGTCGGCGGCGCTATCGATCCGATGCCGTACACGATGAACCAAGACGACATCATGCATGTCACGCCGTCACTCGACTACGGCAACTATAACAACATGCTGGCGACCGATTCGGGATGTTGGGGCGGCGTTACCGATCTGCCGAGTTGCACCCAGGACGGCTACCTCAAGTACGACAAGGTCCACGACCACATGGCCACCCTGAAGGCCGAGGTGCAGTACCAGGAGGGCGGATTCCTCAAGAACATCACGGCAGGCGTCTATTACAGCAATCGCACAAAGACGAAGTCGACCGACGAATACTTCCTTACCGTCAAATCTCTGGCCGACAACGCACTCGCGTATTATTCCTCTCATGGCAACAGCTATACGGGCTATGTAGCTCCGCTTGGCGCGTCTATCCCGGATCAATACCGCACGGGCGTTTCCAAAGGCCTCAGCTACTTCGGCATCCCGGGCTTTGCGGCCTGGAACGCGGACGAGGCTCTGGACAACGGCTTCTACACCCTTACGCACAACACCGGCGTGTGGGCGTATCAGAAAGGCTATGACGTCAACGAAATCGTCTACACCGGCTACGTCAAGGGCGATATCGATTCCGCCATCGCCGACCACGCTTTGACCGGCAATGTCGGTGTCCAGTTCGTCCTCACCCATCAGGGTTCGTCCGGCTTTGCAGTGGCGTGGCCGAATGCGTATCCGATCCATGGCGGCGCGGAATACGGCGAGATTCTTCCGAGCATGAACCTGGCTCTGGAGATCAACGACTCGAACAAGATCCGCCTCGGTGGCGCACGCGAACTGGTGCGGGCCCGTATGGACCAGATGGTCGACGTCAATTCCTACAGTTTCAGCTCGGGCAACGTGACCTGCCCCGCCTCCCAGTGGACGCAATGTTCACCGTGGAGCGGCTCGACCGGTAATCCGAAGCTGAAGCCCTGGATCGCCGATGCCGGGGACTTGTCCTGGGAATATTACCAAGGCAAGGACACGTACTTCGCTGTCGCGGCGTTCTATAAGCACCTGGAGTCCTACATCTACACCCAGAAGACGCCGTACGACTTCACCGGATATGCGTATCCCTCCGGACCGACGCCACAGACGTACATGGGTTACGTCACCGAGGACGTCAACGGAAGCGGTGGTCAGATCCTCGGCTTCGAGTTGAGCGGTGCGTTCTCGGGCAACACGATCTCCGATACGCTCGACGGGTTCGGCGCCACTGCGAATCTGTCCTACACCGACAGCAGCATGAAGGGTGTCTCGGATAGCGGCCCGACCACGCCGCTGCCCGGTCTGTCGAAACTCGTTTACAATGCCACGATGTACTATGAGAATTCCGGCTTCTCGGCCCGCGTGAACTACAACTTCCGCTCGCGGTGGTACAGCGAGATCAAGGGCTTCGACAACACCTACACGCGCAATGAGTTCAAAGCACAGGGTTGGCTGGGCGCGCAAATCGGCTACACCTTCGAGGAAGGCTCGATGAAGGGATTGTCGCTCAACCTCCAGGCCGACAACCTGTTGGACGAGACGCAGACTATGTACCAGTTCCAGTCCAACCCGAACGATGCACGCCAAGTCATGGATTGGTGGCGGTACGGCACGACGTATCAGTTCAGCGTCTCGTATAAGTTCGAATAGAAGGCCCTCCCATTTCCCTCGCCGGCGGCAACGCCGGCGAGGGTGTTTTTCTCTGATGCTCGCATAGGGCGGGAGGCGGCATGTCTTCAGTGCACAATCATCAGATGAGACGAGCGCTCCTCCTGGCCGCTGCAGTGCTGCTGTTATCCGTTCCCGCGGCAGCAGCGCCGAGCGGCGACGTGCTCAACGCCTTGCGCCAACGTCCGCCGCAGGATGAATTCATCTATTTCCTGTTGCCCGACCGCTTTGAGAACGGTGACCGCGCCAACGATCGCGGCGGGCTTAAGGGCGATCGCATCCATACCGGTTTCGACCCGACCTCGAAGGCCTTCTACAACGGCGGTGATTTCAAAGGCGTGATGAAGCACCTCGACTACATCCAGTCGCTGGGCGCAACGGCCGTGTGGCTGGCGCCGGTGTTCAAGAATAAGCCGGTGCAAGGCGACCCTGGCAACGAATCTGCAGGCTATCACGGCTACTGGATCACCGACTTCACCCACGTGGACCCGCATTTCGGCACCGACGCGGAATTCAAGAAGCTGGTTGATGCCGTGCACGCTCGCGGCATGAAATTCTATATGGACATCGTGGTGAACCACACGGCTGACGTGATCAAGTATCGCGAATGCCCCACGCACGATTGCCCATACCGCAATCCCGCCAACTACCCCTACACGCGCAAGGGCGGGCTGAACGGCGCTCCGATCAACAACGGCTTTCTGGGTGACGATGTCCAGACGAAAGAGAACTTCGCCAAGCTGACGGACCCGAACTACGCTTATCAGGTCTACGTGCCCAAAGGCGAAGAGCACGCCAAGTCGCCCGAATGGCTCAACGATCCGATTTATTATCACAATCGCGGCAATACGACGTTCGACGGCGAAAGCGCCACGATGGGCGATTTCGTGGGGCTGGACGATCTCTACACCGAGAATCCGCGCGTGGTGCATGGCATGATCGACATTTTCGGCGGCTGGATCGACAAATACGGCATCGATGGGTTCCGCATCGACACGGCGCGATTCGTCAATCCCGAATTCATGGAGGTGTTCGTACCGGCCATGCTGGCGCGCGCCCGGGCCGACGGCATCCCGAACTTCCACATTTTCGGCGAAAACATCTCCGGAGCGCAGGGCGCCCAGGCCCTGCAGGCGCTGCACACGCGCGTCGACAAGCAGCCATCGGTACTGGACTTCGCGTTCGCCATCACGGTCCACGACGTCGTGGCCGGAACGGCCGGCACCACTAATCTCGCCAAACTGTTCGAGGACGATCCGCTCTACGAGAGCGGCGAAGCCACGGCGCTGACCCTGCCGACCTTCATCAGCAATCATGATGCCGGTCGCTTCGGTTGGTATGCCCGCATGGCCTTTCCCGCTGCGTCCGACGAAGAGATACTGAAGCGTACGATCCTGGCCTACGCCATGATGTTCACCCTGCGTGGGGTGCCCACGGTCTATTACGGCGACGAGCAAGGGTTTGCCGGCACCGGCGGCGACCAGGCGGCGCGCGAGGATATGTTCGCGAGCAAGGTCGCCCTCTATAATTCAGAGAGCCTGATCGGCTCGAAGAACACGACAAAGGTTGCAAACTTCAACAAAAACCACCCGATCTATCGCGCCATCGCGGAGCTTGCCCGTCTGCGCGCCGCAAACGCCGCCCTTCGCCGCGGCCGGCAAATCGTCCGCAACTACTCCGAACAACCCGGACTATTCGCGGTTTCGCGCATAGACCCGGACAGCGGGCGCGAGATCGTGATCGCGTTCAACACCTCCACCGCACCGCTGGACGCCCAAGTGGAAATCGATCCGGCGTCGCAGGGTTTCAGGTCGCTGCATGGTCAGTGCGCCGCTAAGCCGGACGCGCCGGGCAGCTACCATGTGAAATTGGCGCCGCTCGATTATGTCGTTTGCGCGGCGGGAGACGGCGGATGAGCCATGTGCCTGCGCCGGTGTCCCGCGCCGCCTCACTGAAGGCGTGTTTGTTCGATCTCGACGGTGTGATCATCGATACCGCGAGATACCACTATCTCGCCTGGAAGGAGATCGCGAGGGAACTGGGTTTTGCATTCACCGAAGAAGACAACGAACGCCTCAAAGGCGTTTCCAGGGTGCGTTCGCTGGAAATTCTCCTCGAGGTGGGCGGCATCACTCTCGATGACGCGACGAAAGCGCGGCTGGCCGAGAAAAAGAACGGGCGCTATCTAGAGTATGTCTTGAAAATGGCCCCCGAAGAGATATTGCCTGGCGCGAAGGATTTTTTGGTTGACTGTCGGCGCGATGGGCTGAAAACCGGCCTCGTCTCCGCCAGCAAGAACGCAGCCACCGTGCTCAATCATCTCCAGATCAGAGCCCTGTTCGATGCGATCATCGATGGCAACGCCGTAGCGAAGACTAAGCCTGCTCCGGACGGTTTTCTCGCCTGTGCGCATCTGATCGGCGTTACTCCCCAGTGCTGCGCGGTCTTCGAGGACGCAGAAGTCGGAATCGAAGCTGCACGGGCGGCGGGAATGTTCAGCGTCGGTATCGGTGACGCTAAGAGATTGAATAACGCGAATTTCGTGGTTTCCGGTCTGAAGGTCCTATCGCTCGATGCGTTGCGTGCCAGGTGGACGGCCGCATCCGACCGGCGTGCATCGCGATGAACAGATACATGACCAGCGACGAATGGCGAGTGCTCGAGGAAGGATTCGACCCTCTCCGCCAGATGGCCTCCGAAAGCATCTTCAGCATCGGCAACGGTCACATGGGGCAGCGCGCGAATTTCGAAGAGCGATACTCCGGCGAAACGCTTCAGGGCAGCTATGTCGCGGGCGTGTACTTTCCGGACAAGACCCGCGTCGGGTGGTGGAAAAACGGATATCCAGAATATTTCGCCAAGGTGTTGAACACGCCCAGTTGGATCGGCATCGATGTCCAAGTGAATGGAGTTCAACTCGACCTCGCTAAATGCCCCACTACGGGATTCAGGCGCGTCCTGGATATGAAGGAAGGCACGCTATCGCGCAGCTTCACGGCGGCGATGCCGGGAGGCGAACTCATCCGCGTCGAAGCGTTGCGCTTTGTCAGCATGGCCGATCCAGAAATCGCGGTGGTGCGCTATTCCGTCACGGCGTTGGACGAGATCGACCTGACGATTTCGCCTCACATCGATGGGGACGTGAAGAACGAGGATTCCAATTTCGACGAACAGTTCTGGGACATTATGGAGACGGATTCCTCCGAACTGGAGGGATTTTTGCTGGCGCGGACGCGCCGGCTCGATTTCCATGTGGCGTTCGCGATGATCTGTGCGTTCGAGGTCGACGGCCAGGCGCCGACCGCCAAGGTCTCCTGCACGAGGACGCCCACCTACACCGGCAATGCGATTCGGGTCAGGTTGGCGAAAGGGGCGACGGCGACTCTTTACAAGTACGTGACGGTGGCGACCTCGCTCGACCATGACAAGAACGAATTGAAGGCCAAGACCCACGAGAAGGTTTCAGCTACGCATCGAGCGGGGTTTGATGCGCTGCTTCAAGCCCACAAGGCCAAGTGGGCCGACATCTGGAGTCACAGTGACATCGTGATCGAGGGCGACGTCGAGGCCCAGCAGGGCATACGATTTAACATCTTTCACCTGAACCAGACCTACACGGGCAATGACGAACGGCTCAATATCGGCCCCAAGGGCTTCACCGGCGAGAAATACGGCGGAGGCACTTATTGGGACACCGAGGCGTTTTGCATCCCGTTTTTCATCTCGACGGCGCCCAGCCGCGTGACGCGCAACCTGCTGCTTTACCGCTATAAACATCTTCCAAAAGCGATCGAAAACGCCGCCAAGCTCGGCTTCACCGGCGGCGCAGCGCTTTATCCCATGGTGACGATGAACGGCGAGGAGTGCCACAACGAGTGGGAGATCACCTTCGAGGAGATCCATCGTAACGGCGCCGTCGCGTTCGCCATCTTCAACTACATCCGCCATACCCAGGACGAGCGTTATCTTGCGGCTTGCGGGCTTGAAGTTCTGATCGCGATCGCCCGGTTCTGGAGCCAGCGCGCCACTTTCTCCGCCGAGAAGGGAAAATATGTACTGCTGGGCGTGACAGGCCCCAATGAGTACGAGAATAACGTCGACAACAACTGGTACACCAATACCATCGCCTGCTGGTGCATGGACTATGCGAGAGAAGCGTCGGCCAAGGTCAGGGCAAACTGGCCCGAACGCTATGTCGAAATCGTCGAAAAGGCGAAATTCGACCACGACGCGGAGACCAGGCGCTGGTTGGAAATCACCGCGAATATGCACTTTCCGAGCGACAGGCGACGCGGATTGCTGCTGCAGCAGGACGGTTACCTGGACAAGGAACAGTTGCTGGCCAAGGACTTGGATCCCGCGCAGCGGCCGATCAACCAACATTGGAGCTGGGACAGGATTCTGCGCTCTTCCCTCATCAAGCAGGCGGATACGCTTCAGGGGCTCTATCTGTTCGAGGAACGCTTCGACACTGAATTTATCAAACGGCATTTCGAGTTCTACGAAGCGCGCACCGTGCACGAATCGTCTCTCTCGCCGTGCATCCATTCGATTCTGGCGGCGCGCATCGGGAACACACAGAGGGCCTACGAACTCTATCTGCGTACCTCCCGTCTCGATCTCGACGATTACAATCACGAAGTCGAGGAAGGCCTGCACATCACCAGCATGGCCGGCACCTGGATGGCGATTGTCGAGGGCTTCGGCGGCAAGCGGATGCGCGACGGTAAGCTCTTCCTCAATCCCATCATTCACGAGAAGTGGCGGAATTACTCGTTCTGCATCCTGTTGAAGGACCACCCTTTGAAGGTGACCGTCACGAAGGAATCGGTGAGCATTCTCTACAAAGGCACCGCAGAGATTGTCGTCAACATCTACGGCGAGGACAGAAGGATCCCTCCAAACCGGTTGTTGACGATTGAGCGCATCGACCCCCGCAGGATCAAGCAAAGTCTGGCGCAAGGGGAATCCGCGTGAACGTCTTGGTCGATTCTAACTTAATACTTGCCGTCTGCGCACTATGATTGCCGCGCACGTGGCCGGCTGCCGCGTCCGGGCCGCAAGCGACAATCCGGATTCCGGCCGCGTTCCTGTGAGTGCAAATGGAAGTGCCGCCGCAGTAAGTGATTCCCCGCACTTGCTGCTCCTGCCCGCGCCAGCGATTTGTGCCATAATCGCGCAAGGAGAGCTGCGCAATGCAAGGAAATGACGAAAAGCTTCGCGTTGGTCCGCAGGACCGGCCGACGTCCTTCGATATTGCCTATCTGGCGGGCGTATCGCAGTCGACTGTGTCGCGCGCCTTGCGCGGCGATCCGAATGTCAATGAAGAGACGCGCCGCCGTATCGAAGCCATCGCCCACCAGCTCAATTACAAGGTCGATAAGAACGCATCGAATCTGCGCTTCCAGCATACCAATACGCTCGCCCTGCTGTTCTTCGAAGACCCTACGCCCGATGCCTCGTTGATCAACCCCTTTTTCCTCTCCATGCTGGGATCGATAACTCGGGCTTGCGCAAGACGCGGCTACGACCTCTTGATCTCCTTTCAGAAATTCTCCCAGTCCTGGAATGTGGATTACGAAGCGGCCGGCAAAGCGGACGGCCTCATCCTGCTCGGGTACGGCGATTATCTGACCTACCGCGAGCGCCTCGAACAGCTGGTCGAACAGGGAACCCATTTCGTCCGCTGGGGCGCCGTGGAAGAAGGACAACCGGGACTGTCGATCGGCTGCGACAATTTCCAGGGCGGCCAGGACGCGACCCGTCATCTCCTCGCGCTCGGCCGGAATAGAATCGCGTTCCTGGGCGCGGCCTCGAATCACTATCCAGAATTCATGGAGCGCAACCGCGGTTACTCGCATGCGCTTGCTTCGGCCGGCTTCTTGCCTTCGCCGATTTTGCAGGTCGATGCGATCTCGACCGAACAATCGGGTTATGAGGCGGCGCGCACTCTCATCGGCCGCGGCGAGCGATTTGATGCCGTCTTCGCGGCGAGCGATCTGATTGCCGTCGGCGCACTTCGCGCGTTTCAGGAAGCCGGCATCGCCGTGCCGACCGACATCGCCATCGTGGGCTACGACGACATAGGGGCAGCGAGCCTGGTCAATCCGCCGTTGACCACCGTCGTGCAGGATAGCCTGTTGGCCGGCGAGACCCTGGTCGAGACGCTGCTGAAGCTGGTGCACGGCGAGCCCGCCGAAAGCATCGTGCTTCCCGCACGGTTGGCCATCCGTGCCTCATGCGGCGCAATTAAAGCGCCCGCCTGATCCGATCTCAGGATTGCGCCGCCTTCGCTCTCGGCAGGCGCAGCACCAAAAGCCCAGACACGAAGAAGCTGACGCCGCCCAGCGCCAGGGCATATATCGGCTCGCCGTGGAACGCGGCCTTGAGGAAGAACCCGAGCACACTCGCCGCCACAAGCTGAGGAATGACGATGAAGAAATTGAAGATCCCCATATAAACGCCCATCGTCTTGGACGGCACGCTGTCCGACACGATGGCATAGGGCAGCGAGAGGATCGACGCCCAGGCAACCCCGACGCCCAGCATCGACAGCAACAGCCACTGCGGATCGCGAATGAACAGGAACGAGAGCAATCCCGCTCCGCCGAGCCAAACATTGATCAAGTGAGTCCAGCGCAGCCCGATGCGCCGTGCGATCCCCGGTACGAAGATTGAGGCGATCGCCGCGAATCCGTTATAGGCCGCGAACAAGACGCCGACCCAATTGGCGCCCTGGTTGTAACTGTCAGAGGTCGGATCGCTCGAGCCGAAGAAGACCTGGGTCACCGCCGAGGTCGTGTAGATCCACATCGCGAACAACGCCAGCCACGAGAAGAACTGCACGGGCGCCAGTTTGCGCATCGCGTCGGGCATGGTTTCGATATTGGACATGATGGTGCTGAAAAATCCGCGCGGCTCGCCGGAGCCCTGCAGCAGAAGCGCCAGCCCCCAGACCAGCGCACCGGCGCAAACGAGATAAAGCTGTTGATCCAGCGTGAAGTGAAAGACCGCATAGATTCCCGCTGCGCCAACCGCCGCCCACAATAGCCCTTTGCCGCGATTGCGATGCGCGCCCGCGCGAACCACCGGCAAGGGCGGCGCGGCATCGGCGAATCCTTGCAGAACCTCCGGCGGATATTCGCGCGTAAACACAACGGTCCACAGAACGGACAGGAACAGCACGCACGCGCCGAGGAAGAAGGAATAGCGCACCGTATCCGGAACGGTTCCGGGCGCCGCAGACGTGTTGCTGATTCCTGCGTGCGCCAACAGCCATGGCAGCATGCTGGCGACGACCGCGCCTACGCCGATGAAAAAGCTCTGCATCGCATAGCCGGTCGGTCTCTGCTCCAGGGGCAGTTGGTCGCCGACAAAGGCGCGAAATGGCTGCATGGACGTGTTGATCGAAGCATCGAGAAGCCAAAGCATGACGGCCGCGATCCACAGAGCGGGCGACATCGGCATGATCAGCAACGCCGTGGCGGAGAGCACCGCGCCCGCCAGCAAATAAGGCCTGCGGCGTCCAAGCCACGTCCAGGTGCGGTCGGACAGATAGCCCACCAAGGGCTGAACCAGAAGTCCGGTCAAGGGTGCGGCAATCCACAACGCGGGAATCTGATCGAGGCTTGCACCGAGCGTTTGGAAGATGCGGCTGACATTCGCGTTCTGCAGACCAAGTCCGAACTGCAGGCCCAGAAATCCGAAGCACATGTTCCAGATTTGCCAGTAGGGGATGCGCGGCTTGATACGGAGAGACGTTTCGGACGTGGAATCCTCCTGCAGACTCATGACGAGCGAGCAGCTTCAACCGCAAGGCAAGACTCAGAATCCGCCTTCTTAATCGCGTGCATGGCCCCTATTCCTCCTGGGGTAATTCTTCTAATTATTCCGGTATCTTACAGACCGGTCCATGGAATCAACAGGTGGATGCATACGTATTTCTGCCGTCCCAATCGGCGAGGGTCCGTCCGCTTAAACGGTCGGATTGGCGTCCGCGGACGTCTCCTTCTGGAATTCCCGAAAGACAGCCAGGAACAACGCAAGCACCGGAGAAATGCCGTCCCTGCGATATGCCAACAACAACTCGATCCGGGGCTCGGGGTCCAAATCGAGAGGCCGCAGCACCGCTCCAGTCGGCACGATGTCGATTCTGGAATCGGGAATGAGGCTGAAGCAAGCGTCGGTAGCAACCGCCTGGAGCGAGGTCACCGCACTATCGTGATAAGAGTCCGCTGGCCGGAAGATCACGCCGGCATCGCGCGCCACCCGATGCAGATACGCATGAAAGACGGGCCAGGTCTCGGGATTTGGCCCGACGAGCGGTAGTTCGGCCAGTTTGGCGACAGGAACCCGCGGCATTGATGCCAGTGGATGGGACGTTGGGATCGCAGCCACGATGCGCTGGTACATGAAGAACTCGGTCGCGCATTGCGGATCGAAGAACGGCCCGTTCAAGAATGCGGCATCGATACTGTGATCGTGCAGGCAAAGAAAAAGCTCACTCTCGCAAAACGAGCGGAACGTGATCTGCATGTCGGTATATTTGCGGCGCAGTCTTGGAAAGAGATTGTCGAAAAACAGCTTTTCCGTGCCGTGCACGAAACCGATCGTGATATGTCCCGCTTCGGCGCGCGCTCCTTCGCGCGCCAGAACCATCGCCTGATCGATCTGCTGCAGAATGGCGCGGCACTCCCGCAGGAATATCTCGCCGGCCGCCGTCAAGCGAACTTCGTGCTTGTTGCGGAAGAAAAGCGGCGTCCCCACCAGTTCTTCAAGCCGCTTGATCTGACGGCTGAGCGACGGCTGCACCGTGTTCAGGCTTTCAGCGGCGTGGGTGAAGTTCCGCGCCTCGGCGACGGCTACAAAGTACCGCATGTAGCGGATGTCCATGTGCTATTCGCCCGTCGATCTGCAGTCTGATGATCGAATCATAACAAGTATCCGGCGCCCATGTAACGCCCTGGAATGGCACGGCAAAATCGCTGCCGGCTTCGGCCTTGTCCGATTGGTCTTGGTAGTTCGAATGCGGTCATACCTCAGTTGTGCGCGATCGGGCAGGACAAGGTATTTCTGGCCGGAACGACGCACGCTTAGAATCTTTCCAGGAAAACCCCGGTCCCAATGCCCCTGAGAAGGATCGAGAGCGGCAATGATCGGACTGATGAGCGGTAATGAAGCGGTTGCGCTCGGCGCGGTCGAAGCGGGCCTCAGCTATGCCTCCGGCTACCCAGGAACCCCCAGCACCGAAATCCTTGAGCGTCTTGCCGAGTTCGGAAATGACGTGATCGCCGAATGGGCGCCGAACGAGAAAGTAGCACTCGAATGCGCCATCGGTGCTTCGATCGCCGGCGGTCGCGCTCTTGCCGCGATGAAGATGGTCGGCGTGAACGTCGCTGCGGACCCTCTATTCAGCGTCGCCTATTCGGGCGTGAACGGCGGATTGGTCCTGGTTTCCGGGGACGATCCGGGCCTGCATTCGTCTCAAAACGAGCAAGACAACCGATACTACGCGCCTTTCGCCAAAGTACCCATGCTCGAACCGAGCGACAGCCAGGAAGCGCACGATATGGCGAGGGCCGCCTTCGCGATCAGCGAGACTTATGACGCGCCTGTCCTGCTTCGGCTGACGACGCGCGTGTGCCATTCAAAAAGCCTCGTGGTGACCGGCGATCGCGAAAAGACGGTGCGGCGGCCATATGCGAGGAATGTCGCGAAGTACGGCCTGGTGCCCGGCAACGCTCGGGCGTTGCGCGCCAATCTTGAGCTCAAGATGAAGCGCCTCGCGGAGTTTGCCGAAAAGACCGATCTCAACCGCGTCGAATGGAACGGCCGCACGCTCGGCGTCATCGCGTCGGGCATGGGCTATCAATATGCACGCGAGCTATTCGGCGAGCAGGCCTCCTATCTGAAACTCGGCTTCACCCATCCGCTTCCGGTGGGCTTAATTCGCGCGTTCGCGGCGCGCGTCGAAAAGCTTTACGTGATCGAGGAACTCGGGCCGTATCTCGAAGATCAAGTCAGGCTGTTGGGAATCGCGTGCATCGGCAAGGATCAGATCCCGCCGATGTACGAGTTGAACCCGAGCATCCTCTCCAAGTCCCTGCTCAGCAAAGCCGCCCCGACCGTCGAGTGTGATATCACCGCGGCGCCCCCTCGCCCGCCCGTGCTTTGCGCCGGATGTCCGCACCGCGGCTTTTTCGTCGAACTCGGCAAGATCGCCAGACGGCAAAAGACGATGATCGCGGGCGACATCGGCTGCTATGCGTTGGGTCTCGCGCCGCCGCTCGAGGCGCAGGACCTATTGATCTGCATGGGGGCAGCGCCCAGCGTCGGCCACGGCGCTCAGCGCGTATTCGACAAATTCGCGGAAGGCACGCGCGTGGTCGCCACCTTCGGCGATTCGACGTTCTTCCATACCGGCATCGCGTCGCTGCTCAACCTCGTTTACAACAACTCGAATGTGATCGTCTGTATTCTCGACAATCGCATTACCGCCATGACCGGGCAGCAGGACAATCCCGGCACGGGAGTCACGCTGCAAGGCGCCCCCACGAAGGAAGCGAATATCGAGGCGGTCGTCCGGGGCCTCGGCATCGACCATGTGCGCGTCGTCAACCCCATGGACCTGCGCGAAGTCCGCCAAGCGCTGAAATGGGCGTTCGCTTTGAACACGCCGTCGGTCATCGTCACCAAATGGCCCTGCGTGCTCAAAGCCCTGCACGGAACCGAGAAGGCAAAGTACGCGCATAAATACCGCAACGTGGCGGTGCGCGATGGCACGTGCAACGGCTGCCGCACCTGCTTGAGGATTGGTTGCCCCGCCATCTCCTTCGATGCCGATCGAGAACGGGCTTCGATCGACCAGACAATCTGCGTCGGCTGCGAGGTCTGCAGCCAAGTCTGTGGGTCCGATGCAATCGTAACCGGGGAGCTGGCCCATGCCTGACGTCACAAGCGTGGTGTTCGTCGGTGTCGGAGGTCAAGGAACGATCCTGGTGACCTCGATCTTTTCCCTCGGACTCGTGGCGGCCGGATACGACGTCAAGACGTCCGAAATCCACGGCCTTTCCCAGCGTGGCGGCTCTGTCAACGCCCATGTGCGCTTTGGACGGAAGGTACATTCCCCGATAGTCGGCGACGGCGGCGCCGACGTCCTGGTCGCGTTTGAAGTGGTCGAAGCCTTGCGCGGGCTGCCCTTTCTCAAACCCGGCGGCAGGCTCATCGTCAACAATCTGGAAATCGCGCCGTCTCCGGTCCTTACCGGCCGCATGAAGTATCCCAAGGGCGTTATTCAATTGCTTTCGTCGAAGGTCGATACGACCGTCGTCAACGCCCATGACATCGCCATGGGTCTAGGAAACGTGCGCGTGATGAATCTGGTGCTGTTGGGAACGCTGGTTGAGGCCATCGGCCTTGGCAACATCGCCTGGGGCGCGATCATTGCGAGCACGGTCAAGAAAGACCTCGTCGACATCAACATCGCGGCCTTTAAGGCCGGACGGCGCACAATCGCGCACCATCACCAAGCGGCGTGAGGAGTGGCAGTGGCGGAAATCAACTCGCTTTCGGAATTGCGCCTCGCCGCGCTTAAGAACGGCCGCAAGCGCGTCGCCGTGGTGATGGCCGACGACGACATCGCGCTGCAGGCGGCGGCCGACGCTGCTGCACTTGGCTTGGCGCATCCGATCCTGATCGGCGACGCCGAGGCGATCCGGCAAAGAATGTCGGCGCTTGGCCTGAGCCGGTTAGAGGAAATCGTCGAAATCATCCACTCTGCTGAGCCCGCAGCCCTAGCGGTGCGCATGGCTGGTCAAGGCGCTGCGAACATATTGCTCAAGGGTCACCTGCGCAGCGATGAATTGCTCCATGCCGTGCTTGACAAGAATGCCGGGCTGCGCACCGGGCGGCTGCTGAGCGATGTCCTGATTTATGAAGACATGCTGTCAGGCTCCCGCAGGCTCGTCGGCATCACCGACGGCGGTTTGGTCGTCGCGCCGAATCTGGAACAGAAGAAACAGATTGTGCTCAATGCGATCGAAGTGATGCACTGTCTCGGCTTAAAGCGCCCGAAGATCGCGCTGATGAGTGCGTCCGAAGTGGTATCCGACGCGATGGTCTCCAGCACGGATGCGCATGCGCTCACCCAAATGGCCGAAGTCGGACTGTTTGGCGACGCCGACGTCTTCGGACCCCTAGCGCTCGACAACGCCTTGCTAGTGTCCGCCGCTGAGGCCAAGGGCATCCGCAACCCGGTGGCCGGCCGAGCGGACTGCATGGTTGTGCCGGCGATCGAAGCCGGCAACCTGCTGGGCAAAGCCGCCAAGTACTTCACCGGCTCGCAATGCGCGCACGTCGTGGTGGGCGCCAAGGTGCCCGTACTCATTCCGTCGCGCGTTGAAAGCGCGGACGACAAGATCAACTCGATTGCACTTGGAGCGCTCTATGGCGCGCGGTGACTTCAGGATTCTGGCGATCAATCCCGGTTCGACCTCGACGAAGTTCGGGATCTTCGCCGACGACCGGCTGGAGAAGAGCTGGGCGCTGCGCCACGGCAGCGAGGAACTGTTGCCGTTTAAGGGCCGCCCTGTCCTCGAACAGTCGGGCTTTCGCCTTGCCTTGATCGAGCGCGAACTCAATGCCCATGGCGGTCCTGCATTGAGCGCGGTGGTGGGACGGGGCGGTTTGCTGCCGCCGCTCGACAGCGGAACCTACCTCGTCGACGACGCAATGCTGGAATATCTGCGGCTCGCGCCGAGAGGCGAGCATGCCTCGAATCTCGGCGCTCCCCTTGCGCGCGCCGTCGCCGCAAAGGTCGGAGTCGAGGCATTTGTTGTCGATCCCGTGAGCGTGAACGAGCGTTCGGCAAAGGCGCGCCTTTCGGGGCTGGCGCAAATCGAGCGAAATGGCTTCTGCCATGCGCTGAATTCAAAGGCGGTGGCGAGGCGGTATGCGCGGGACTGCAACCGCAGCTATGCTGACCTTCGGCTCGTCGTGGCGCATATGGGCGGCGGAATATGCATTTCGGCGCACAATGGCGGCAGGATGGTGGACGCCACCGACGCTCAGCAGGAAGGCCCGTTTTCCGCGGAGCGCACCGGCACCGTGCCTGTCCTTCAGCTTGCGCGGCTGTGTTTCGGCGGCCGCTTCGACAAGCAGGATATCGAACGCATGTTGATTGTCGAAGGTGGGCTCTCGTCCTATCTCGGAACCACCGAGCTGATCGAGGTTGAACGCCGTATCGCCGCCGGCGATGAAAAGGCCGCACTGGTGTTTGAGGCCCTGGCCTACCAGATCGCCAAAGAGATCGGCGCCATGGCTGCGGTACTTGAGGGCCGTATCGACGCCGTTCTGATGACCGGCGGAATGGCGCATTCGCACAAACTCGTCGCCGTTGTGAGCAAGTCCGTGGACTGGATCGCGCCCGTAATTGTCTATCCCGGTGAAGAAGAATTGCAGGCACTCGCCGAAGGTGCGCTGCGCGTCCTGCGTCGCGAAGAGAGCGCCAAGACCGTGAATCAGCCGCACCAAGGGGTAATTTGATGCCCGATCAGCCCGAGACCCTTTCTCTCAGCCCAAGCAGCGCGGCGCGTTCCTGGCGCGACGAACGGCCGACATTCGTCGATCTTCTTCCGCCGTGCGACAGTGCATGCCCCGCCGGCGAAAACATTCAACGCTGGTTGCGACACGTGCAATCCGGTGACTACGAAAAAGCCTGGCGGGTGCTGACGGAAGACAACCCCATGCCCGCCATCATGGGGCGCATTTGCTATCACCCGTGCGAGGCCAAGTGCAATCGCGCTGAGTTCGACAGTGCGGTAGGCGTCAACGCCGTCGAACGCTTCATCGGCGATGAGGCGCTCAAGCACGGTTGGCAGTTTGCGAAGCCCGTCAAGAAGACCGGCAAGCGCGTGCTCATCGTCGGCGCGGGGCCGTCGGGGCTTTCCGCCGCCTATCATCTGAGAAAGGCCGGCCACACGGTTGCAATCCACGAGGCGGGACCGTCGGCTGGCGGAATGATGCGGTTCGGGATTCCGCGCTATCGCTTGCCGCGCGAAGTGCTGGATGCGGAAATACAACGTATTCTGGACATCGGCGTTGAGCTGACCCTGGACGCGAAGGTCGATGATCTGCGGGCGACGATGAAAGCCGGCCGGTACGATGCGGCCTTTCTTGGCGTTGGCGCGCAAGCCGCCAGGCGCGCGGAAATCCCGGCCGTCGCGGCGTCGACGATCGTCGATGCGGTATCACTCCTGCGTTCGGTGGAAGGTGGTGAAAAACCGCTTCTCGGCCGCCGCGTCGCCGTATACGGCGGCGGCAACACAGCGCTCGACGCGGCACGCACTGCCCGGCGCCTCGGCGCGTGGGAGCCCGTCATCGTTTATCGGCGGACAAGGGCCAAGATGCCGGCCCACGATTTCGAAGTGGACGAAGCGCTCGAAGAAGGCGTGACGGTGAAGTGGCTCTCGACCATCAAGCGTGTCAACGAGCGCGACATCACAATCGAGAGGATGGAACTTGACGCGAGCGGCTTTCCGCAGCCCACCGGTACATTCGAAACCCTCGCAGCCGATTGCGTGGTCCTCGCGCTGGGGCAGGAGGTCGAGCTCGATCTCGTCGAGCGCATCCCCGCAATTGCGATCTCGGGCGGCGCCGTTGAGATCGGTCCCGACATGATGACAGGTGCCGAGGGCATCTTCGCGGGCGGCGATATGGTTCCCGGCGAGCGCACGGCCACCGTTGCGATCGGTCATGGCAAGAAGGCCGCCCGAAACATCGATGCGTGGCTCCGCCAAAAAGACCAGCATCGGGAACCAAGGCACGCCGCCGCAACCAGGATCAACACCTGGTTCTATTCCGCGACCCCGCGCGCGGAGCGCCCCAAGCTCTCGCTGGTATGCCGGCAGTCCACATTCGACGAGGTCGTGCATGGACTAGATGAGACCGGCGCCCGGAACGAAGCGCAACGCTGTTTCAGCTGCGGCAACTGTTTCACCTGCGACAGCTGTATTGACGTTTGCCCGGAGAACGCGGTGTCACGGGTCGGCGAACGCTACGAGATCGACACCCAGCGCTGCACTAGCTGCAAGCTGTGCGTGAAGGAATGCCCCTGCGGCGCGATTACCATGGCGCTAAACATGGCGGCGATCATTCCAGCGCGCGCGACAGACACTGCGCCAGATAGGCCTCCTGACTATCCAGCACACCAAGCACGTTGATCCTGGCATCGGACGTCATATAGATGCCGAATTCCTCTCGAAGCTTGGCACACACATCGCTCTCGATCGGTAGCAGCGAGAAGAAGCCGCGTTGGGAGGAAATCGCCTTGAGGACCGGCGAATTCACGCGCAATTCTGAAAGCCTTTGGCGCTTGCGCTGGATGGCCGCGCGCATCTGATCGAGTTCTTCAAGCCATTGAGCCTTTAATTCCGGGCTCCCCAGTACGGTCGCGACAATCGCCGCCCCGTGGTTCGCAGGTTGGGAATAATCGCACCGCGCAAACGCCGAAAGCCCCAGGACCACGTTCTTCACCGTATCGACGGCGCGCGTCTTCACCGCGATAAGGCCAACCCGCTCCCGATACAGTCCAAAGTTCTTTGAGCATGAGAAGCAAACGATAGCTTCATCAAACTCGGAAAGCGCCTGCCGAGCGACGAAGGTATCAGCCTCGAAGCCATCGCCAAATCCCGCGTAGGCGCAATCGACCACCGGGACGACGTTTCGCGCCCGCAGCGCATCCATCAGCGTGCCGATTTGACTGTGGCTGAAGTCGATGCCGGTCGGGTTATGGCAGCAGGCATGGATCAGGAAAGCGTCGCCCGGCGCAGCGCGGTTGACCGCGCTCAGCACTTTGGGAAAGTCAATCTCCTGCGCCTTGGGCGCGCAATGAATATACGTATCCACCGCGAGACCGGCACCGCCGAAGACGGCGGAGTGATTTGGCCAACCCGGAACTCCGATCCAGATCTTCGACTGCGGCGCCGCAGCCCTCAACAGTTCGCCTGCGAGACGCAAAGCGCCCGTTCCGCCAAGCGTCTGGAACGCCGCGATCTTGGGGCCCATGGTCTCATGAATTTCGTCACCCAGAAGCAGCTTCTTAAGCAGGCGCGTGTAGTCGGCATTGCCGCCGGAACCGAGGTACGTTTTCGTCGTCTCGGCGTCGAGCAACTGCTTCTCCGCCGCCTTTACGCAGTGCAATACCGGCGTGACGCCACGCTGATCCTTATAGACGCCGACGCCCAGGTCGATTTTGAAATCACGCGGATCGGAGCGGAAACTGTCGATCAACCCCAAAATGGGGTCGGGTGTATAGCCGGGTAGATTGTCGAACATCGCTGACCTGCCTTTGACGGTATCGCGCCGCTTATTTTGGGTCCGGCGTTTGCGCTCGCTGTGTCTTATATCTCCACGCGCGTCGCGATGTTGCTGCTGACAGTCGCACGTTCAAGCGCTCAAAGAATTTGGATAGGTCGGTAAAAGGATTTTTCTTTATTTATCAGATAGTTAGATAAATTCTCCATCTCGTCCAGGCTGCGACATTGACTCATCAAACCCCTTGGTGCTGAACTAGAACAAAACGGGAACATAGGCCAATGGTGATCTCGCCAAACCCTGCCGTAAACAGTCGGCAAACCGTGATCGACACGCTGCGCCGCCAGCTCCGACGCGTCGCCGATAGGAATCCCTTTGGCGTTATCGGTACCGGGATCGGCACCATCGACGCCTGCCTTCCGGGCGGCGGCCTCGCCCTGGGCGCGCTGCATGAAATCGCACCCGCCGACTTTCGCGCCATCCCGAGCGCCTCGGGATTTCTCCTGGCGCTGGCGTCGCGCGCGCTCTGCGCACGGTGCGGGATCTTGGTGTGGCCGCTCACACCCGACCGGCGCGGAGCCTTTGGCGAACCTTATGCGCGAGGCCTCAAATCCTTCGGCCTCGATCCCGGCCGCATTCTGATCGTGCGTTGCGCACAGGCCCGCGATGCCGCCTGGGCGATGGAAGAGGCGTTGCGCATCGGCGCCACCGCCGTCATCGGCGCGCGCGCCACGGATTTGACCGCGAGCCGGCGATTTCAGCTCGCGGCCCAACATTCCGGCACGCCGATCTTTCTGCTGCGCAGCCATGACGATTTTCGGCCAAGCGCGGCCGTCACGCGCTGGCGCGTCGCTTCCCTGCCCTCGACGCGCGACCGTTTCGGATTGCTCGCTGGGCCGCGCTGGCATGTTGCACTCGACTATGCGCGGGGCGGGCGTTTGGGTGAATGGGTGGTGGAGTGGAACCATGCGGCGCTATGCTTGCGTCTATCTTCCCTATTGGCCGACCGAGCGGATCCGGCGCGCCGCACCGCCTGATCCGGCACAGCGTCCCATGGTCGTCGCGGCCTCCGTCTCCGGAGGCTGGCGCGTATTGGCCGCCGATGCGCGCGCCAAGGCGCTTGGCGTCGTTCCCGGTGAATTGCTGGCGGACGTGCGCGCGCGGGTCGGAGCACTCGACATCCGCGAAGCGGACCCGGGCGCGGACCGCGAGGCCCTGACCAAGCTGGCGCATTGGGCGGCGTGTTTTTCGCCCACGATCGCGCCGTGGAAGCAGGAAACCGATGCAACCGAATATGGACTGACGCTCGACATCGAAGGCTGCGCGCATCTGTTCGGCGGCGAGGATGGAATGGTGCGGCGTCTGCGCGAACGCTTGCAGCATTTCGGCCTGACCGCGCGCATCGCCATCGCCGGCACGATCGGCGCGGCCCATGCGCTCGCCCGCTTCGGCGCGCAAAAGATCGCGATCGTTCCGTCCGGCGAAGAAGAACGCGCGCTGGCGCCCTTGCCGGTTTCCGCCTTACGCATTGCCAACATCCAGATTGCGAGCCTCCATCGTCTCGGTCTCAAGCGGATCGGCGACGTGGCGCATCTGCCGCGCGCGCCCTTGGCACAACGCTTCGGCGCCGGCTTTGTCGAGCGGCTCGACCAGGCCTTGGGACGGATGGCGGAGCCCTTCTCGCCCCTCCTGCCGCCCGCCGCCTATCGCGCCCATGCCGTACTCGCCGAGCCGATCTGCTCGCAAGACCACATCCTTGTTCTTGCCCGCCGGCTGGCGGATGAATTGACGCCGGCCTTGCTGCGCGACGGTAAAGGTGCGCGCGCCCTTCGGCTCACGCTTTATCGGGTGGACGGCGCCACAAAAGAAATCAGCCTCCAAATGGCGGCGGCAAACCGTGACGCGGCGCACATCGTCAACCTCTTTTCCCTGCGGCTCGATGCCCTGGCCGAGGAATACGATGCAGGCTTCGGTTTCGAAGCGGCGCGCCTTGATGTAATGGCGTGGGATGCCCTGCCTCCGGCGCAAGAGGCACTGGTTGCCGAACGCCAGAGCGACAATTTCTCGCTGCTGGTGGATCGGCTGGGAAGCCGTTTGGGTCTCCAAAACCTGGTGCGATTGAAGCCCGAGGACACCCACATTCCCGAACGCGCCGTGGTGTTCGCGCCGGCCCGCGACGCGCCCGACTGGAGCGATGTGGAATGCCCGTCGCGCCCGCTCTTGATGCTGCCCGCCGCGGAACCGGCCGAGGTCACCGCCCTGCTGCCGGAAGGCCCGCCCCGTCAGTTCCGCTGGCGCGGCGTGCATTATGCCGTGGCGCACGCCGAAGGACCGGAGCGCCTGCGCCCCGAATGGTGGCGCAGACAGGCCCGCCCGCGCACGCGCGATTATTACACCGTGGAGGACGAGGCCGGGCATCGCTTCTGGCTCTATCGCGAAATGCTGGCGGGAGACGACGTCCATTCGCGTTGGTACGTACACGGAGTGTTCGCATGAGCTATGCCGAACTTGCCGTCGCCACGAATTTCTCCTTTCTGCGCGGCGCCAGCCATGCGGAAGAACTGGTCGCGCGCGCCGGCGAGCTTAGCTTGGCTGCTATCGGCGTGGCGGATCGCAACACGCTGGCGGGCGTGGTACGCGCCCATACGATGGCGAAAGAGAAAGGCGTGCGGCTCCTGGTCGGCGCGCGGCTGGTGACGACCGATGGCTTCGACGTCCTCTGCTATCCGATGGACCGCGCGGCCTATGGACGGCTTTGCCGTCTGCTGACGCGCGGCAACCGCCGCGCCAGGAAAGGCGAATGCCATCTGACGCTTTCGGACATCCTGGCGGAAAGCGACGGCCAGATTTTTTTAGTGATGCCGCCGACCGATCTTTCGGTGGAATTCCGCGCCCATCTGGAAACGCTCGCAGGCCGCGCGCCCGGGCGAACCTATCTTGCGGCGGCGTGGCTTTACGCCAATCGTGCCGAGCATCGCCTCGCCTCTCTGGCCGAACTGTCCCGGCAGACGCACGCGCCGCTCGTGGCGGTCAATGACGTGCATTACCACATCCCCGAGCGCCAGATTTTGGCGGACGTGCTGGCCTGCGTGCGCGAGAAGATAACCATCGCCAAAGCGGGGCGGCTGCTGGCGGCTAATGCCGAACACTATTTGAAAACGCCTGCTGAAATGGCGCGGCTGTTCGCGGCCTATCCCGATGCGGTCAAACGCACGCTGGAGATCGCCGCGCGCGTTTCGTTCTCGCTCGACGAACTGCGCTACGAATATCCCGGCGAGATTGCGGGCGCCCAGCCCGGCGAAACCGCGCAAGCCGCGCTGGAGCGTTTGTCTTGGGAAGGCGCCGCACGGCGTTATCCGAACAGCATTCCCGAAAAGGTCCACGCCCAAATCGTCCACGAACTCGCCGTGATCGGCGAGCTGCATTACGCGACCTATTTCCTGACCGTCTGGGACATCGTCGAATTTGCCCGCAGCCAAGCCATTCTCTGCCAGGGGCGCGGCAGCGCCGCCAATTCGGCGGTGTGTTACGTGCTGGGGATCACAGCCGTCGATCCGGCACGGATGGATTTGCTGTTCGAGCGTTTCGTTTCGCCGGAACGCGACGAACCGCCCGACATCGACGTCGATTTCGAGCATGAGCGGCGCGAAGAGGTTATCCAGCATCTCTATAATAAATATGGCCGCGAGCGCGCCGGGATTGCCGCCACCGTGATCTGCTACCGCTCCAAGAGCGCTATCCGCGATGTAGGTAAGGCGCTCGGCTTATCGCAGGACATGGTGGGGTTGCTCTCGAGCAATCTGACCGGCTGGGGCCGCGAAAGCCTTTCCGAAACCCATCTGCGCGAAATCGGCCTGGACGCTACCGACGACGGTTTGCGCACGGCCTTGGCGCTGGCGCGCGAACTGGTCGGATTTCCGCGCCATCTCTCCCAGCATGTCGGCGGTTTCGTCATCACGCGCGGCCCGCTCGAAGAACTGATCCCCATCGGCAACGCCGCGATGGAAGACCGCACCTTCGTCGAATGGGACAAGGACGATCTCGACGCGCTCGGAATCCTGAAAATCGACGTGCTGGCGCTGGGGATGCTTACCTGCATCGCCAAGGCATTCGCGTTAATTGCGCGGCACTATGGCAAGACCATCGACATCGCGGCGCTGCCCCCCGACGATCCCGCCGTCTATGAAATGCTTCAGCGCGGCGATTCCGTTGGCGTGTTCCAAGTGGAATCCCGCGCCCAGATGTCGATGCTGCCACGCCTCAAGCCCAAGGATTTTTTCGATCTGGTGATCGAGGTCGCCATCGTGCGCCCCGGCCCCATCCAGGGCGACATGGTGCATCCCTATCTGCGCCGCCGAGACGGCAAGGAAGCCGTCGTCTATCCGACGAAGGAATTGGAGGACGTGCTACGGCCGACCTTGGGCGTGCCGCTGTTCCAGGAACAGGCGATGAAGATCGCCATTGTGGCCGCAGGCTTCACCGCGCCCGAGGCCGACCGGCTGCGGCGTGCAATGGCGACGTTCCGGCGCATGGGAACGATTCATTCCTTCGAGGAGAAGTTCATCGCGGGAATGGTGGCGCGCGGTTATGAGGCGGAGTTCGCGGCGCGCTGTTTCAAGCAGATCGAAGGCTTCGGCGATTACGGCTTTCCGATGAGCCATGCGGCGAGCTTCGCGCTTCTCGTCTATGTCTCGGCCTGGCTCAAGCATCACTATCCCGACGCGTTCTGCGCCGCGATCCTGAATTCCCAGCCCATGGGCTTCTATGCGCCCGCGCAATTGGTGCGCGATGCGCGCGATCACGGCGTGGAGGTGCGCCCGCCCGATGTGAACCTGAGCGATTGGGACCACACGCTGGAGCCGGGCCAAGACCACCATGCCGTGCGTCTTGGTTTCCGCCAGATCACCGGCTTTAGGCAATCCGACGCGGCGGCCATCGTCGCGGCCCGTGGCTGTGACGGCGTTCGACATCTGGCACAGGCCGCTAGTCTGCCCAGCGACGCGTTGATCAAGCTGGCCGATGCCGATGCTTTCCGTTCGCTCGGTCTCGACCGGCGCGCCGCATTGTGGGTGGTCAAAGGGCTGGACGGAGGGGCCGAGCCGCAACGGATCGCCGTACCGGAATTGCCGCTCTTCGCGCACGCCGATCCCGAGAAGCTGCGCATCGAACGGGCGGTCGAACTGACCGCCTTGCGGCTGGGCGAACACATCATCCACGACTATGCAACGCTGCGCCTATCGCTGAAGGAGCATCCGCTGGCGCTTCTGCGCGAACGTCTCGCCTTGCGCAAAATCGTTCCGAACCGGGCGCTATCGGAAATCCCGAACAAGGCGCGGGTGCGCGTGGCGGGACTTGTCCTGGTGCGCCAGCGCCCGGGCACGGCCAAGGGCGTCACCTTCGCGACGCTCGAAGACGAAACCGGCATCGCCAACATCGTGGTGTGGCAAAAGATATTCGAGGCCTATCGCCGGGCCTTCCTCGCCAGCCGCCTGATGATGGTGAGCGGAACGCTGCAACGCGAGGGATTGGTGGTTCACATCGTCGCGGAGACTGTGCACGACCTTTCGGGCGAACTCAGACATCTCTCAGGCGACGATGACATCCTGGTCCCCTCGCCCGCCCGCGCCGACGAGACACACCAGCCGACGCACACCGATCCGCGGATCGCGCCGCATCGCCATCCGCGTCACGCGACGGCCGATTTGATTCCCAAGAGTAGAGATTTCCGCTGACTCAACGCTCAGATGCGATGCCAGACGCCCGGCGCGAGAAGCTTGTCGCCTGGCTTCGTCGAGATCGTCTGCAAATGATTGCTCAAAACCGGGGGCGCCGCGGGCAACACCGCCTGGCCCGCACTTGCGGGCGCCCCTTTGCAGTCGCCGGACGTGTGCGAAACGACCTGCGGCTTGCCACCGGGCGTGCTGGTGATCTGGACCGAGCGCATGCAGATGCCGTTCCCCGACATCGTCGAAACGAACGAATAGCCGGAGCCCGGCGCGTTCTTGAGCATGGCCTGGCTCAACTGATCCGAGGATTGCGCGTCCATCATCTCGGCTTGCTGCATCATGTCCGTCATCTGCCGGTGCATTGCGGCTGAGATCCGTTCAAGGCGCGCGAAAACCGGATCTACCGGGAAGGCGGGAAAGGCCGGCGCGAACGCCACCATCTGCGGCGGCGCGAGCATAACCTTGGGCGCCACATCGCCCGTATAACGGATGGTTTCGATTCCTCCCCCGGGAAGCCGGATGGTCAGTGTATGGACGGCCGGGCTCCCAGCTTCGGCAAATCCGGCGAGGCCGACCGCAGCGATGCCTGCAAGGAGGACCATTCGGATGATTCGCATGTTCTATCTCCGCTGTGACGACGATGCCGGAGAATAGGAACACGACGCTTTCGCCAGTCTGACCTCTTGCTGAAACATCCGTAAGACTGAGACGCGCTCTGCTGCCCCCGCCGCCTACCGCCTCGGCATCTGCCCGTGCGGCAGTCCCGTCTCCAGCATGCGTTGCAGCTTCGCGCCCGGATGGGCGGCGGCCAGCTCGGCTTTCACCTCCGCCAAGCGCGGCGTCCCGAAAGCGGACGCGAAACCGTGCGGGTCGGCGAGCGCAAAAGCGACGGCAAAGGCGAAAACGGCGCGCAATAAGGTGCCCATGGCCCAATCCAAGACGAAATTGCGTTTCTGCCCTGCTTCAAGCAAGTTCCGGGCAAGCGGAAATCTTGAAGCCTTCCGCCGGGGCCTCTAGGTTGAGCGCGACGCGGGACAACGACATGGACATCAAACCGGACGCCCTTGCCGCCATCGGCAACACGCCTCTGATTCGGCTTCGGCGGGCCTCGGAAGCCACCGGCTGCGAAATCCTGGGCAAGGCCGAGTTCATGAACCCCGGCCAGTCGGTCAAGGACCGCGCTGCGCTGTTCATCGTCAAGGACGCCATCGCGCGCGGCAAGCTCAGGCCGGGCGGTGTGATCGTCGAAGGAACCGCTGGCAATACCGGCATTGGCCTGGCCGTCGTCGCCAACGCCATGGGATTTCGCACCGTCATCGTCATCCCCGAAACCCAGAGTATCGAGAAGAAGGATGCGTTGCGCTTGCTCGGCGCCCAATTGATCGAGGTCCCGGCTGTTCCCTATCGCGACGCGAACAACTACGTGAAAATTTCCGGGCGCATCGCAGAGCGGCTGGCCCAAAGCGAAGGGGCCGGCGCGGTGTGGGCCAATCAGTTCGATAACGTCGCCAACCGTCAGGCGCATGTAGAAGGCACCGGGCCCGAGATTTGGCAACAAACCGGCGCGCGCGTCGACGGCTTCGTTTGCGCGGTCGGTACCGGGGGCACTTTGGCCGGTGTTGCAATCGCGCTTAAGGAACGCCGCGCGTCGATCCGCACCGCCGCGGCTGACCCACTAGGTGCCGCGATTTATTCCTGGATCAAAACGGGCGAACTGAAATCGCACGGTTCGTCGATCACCGAGGGCATCGGGCAGAACCGCGTCACCGCCAACCTCGAAGGCGCGCCAATCGACGACGCCTACGAAATTCCGGACGAGGAGATGCTGCCCATCGTCTTCGATCTTATGGAATTCGAGGGCCTGTGCCTGGGCGGCTCGACGGGGATCAACGTCGCCGGCGCCGTCCGCATGGCAAAGGAGATGGGCCCGGGGCACACGATCGTCACCATCCTGGCCGACTGCGGCTCGCGCTATCAGAGCAAATTATTCAATCCGGAATTCCTGAAGGTCAAAAGCCTGCCCGCGCCGCGTTGGCTCGCGGAGAAACCGGCCGCAATCGCCGTGCCGTTCGAGAGATGAAGATGCAGGCTCTGGTTTCCACCGAATGGCTTGCCGAGCGGCTGGATGAACCGGATATCCGCATTGCCGACGCTTCGTGGTATTTGCCGCAGGCGGGCCGCGACGCGAAGGTGGAGTATGCCGCCGCACACATTCCCGGCGCCGTGTTCTTCGACATCGAAGATCTCTCAGACGAAACCAGCCCCTACCCCCACATGCTCGCGCCACCTACGAAATTCGCCGCGCGGATGAGTGCGCTCGGTCTCGGCAGCAGCGAAACGATCGTGGTCTATGACGGCGCCGGCCTGTTTTCCAGCGCGCGCGCCTGGTGGATGTTGCGGGCGATGGGGCATAAATACGTCTTCGTGCTCGATGGCGGATTGCCGAAATGGCGGCGCGAGGGACGCAAAGTGGAAGGCACTCCGTCGCACCCGATCCCGCGCGAATTCACGCCCCATCCCGACCGCGGCATCGTGCGCGACTTCGCACAGGTGATGGTGAACCTGAGGAGCCGCGCGGAACAGGTCGTCGACGCGCGCGGCGCCCCGCGATTCACCGCCGCGGAGCGCGAGCCGCGGGCCGGTGTGCGCGGGGGGCACATCCCCGGCAGCATTAACGTGCCCTATTCGCGGCTCATCAATGCCGACGGGACGTTGAAGTCTGTGGAAACCCTTCGCATGCTGTTCGCCGAGAAGCACGTCGATCTGTCGGCTCCCCTGGTCACGAGCTGCGGTTCCGGTGTGACCGCCGCGCTTGCCATGCTGGCGCTTCAGACTGCGGGCGCGCGGAGCGTCGCGCTCTATGACGGGTCGTGGGCGGAATGGGGCGCCCGGCCCGAGGCGCCGGTGGAGACGGGGTGAAGCCGATGGCCGGCAGCGAAACCATCAAGACGAACATCCCGATGACCGTGACGTTTCTGGAGATGCGGGCCAAGCCGCGGCTCATGCCGCCGTCGCAGCCTTCCGGCAAGGTCGCCATTCTCAGATCTGAGAACCCTCCCGTCCATTTCTACCGCTATCTCTACGACACGGTCGGCAAAGCCTACTACTGGGTCGACCGCTTCAAGATGGACGACGCGAACCTCACGGCGATCATCCACGATCCGAAGGTGGAGCTTTATGTGCTCTATGCCGGCGGTTGCCCGGCAGGCATGGCGGAACTCGATTTCCGCGACCCCCGCACTTGCTTGATCGCCTATTTCGGATTGATGCCGGAGTATATCGGCAAACGACTCGGATACTTCTTTCTTTACCACACCGTCGCCAACGCTTGGCTCAAGCCGATCTCGACTCTGCTGGTCAACACCTGCACGCTCGACCATCCCCGCGCCCTGCCGCTTTATCAACGCATGGGATTCATGCCCTATTCCCGTGAGGAACGCAGCGTCGAGTTGCCTTGAACGCTGTTTCGGCGCAACAATTCGTCCAGGGATCAAGCAGGGGAAGCGGGCATGGCGGACGGCGCGGTCAAAGAACGAACCTTGTTCGGCCACCCGATCGGGCTGAGCTACCTCTTCACCACGGAAATGTGGGAGCGCTTTTCCTATTATGGGATGCGCGCGATCCTGATTTACACGCTGGTCAACTACCTGCTTTTGCTGCCCACGGCCGAAAGCGTGATCGGCTATCACGCGCTAAAGCACATCTTCGAACTTGTTTACAATGGTGGGTTGCCGCTCGCCCCGCAGCCGTTGTCCTCGCTCATCTACGGCCACTACACCGCGTTCGTCTATTTTACTCCGGTCATCGGCGGCTTTATCGCAGATCGCTGGCTCGGCCAGCGCAACAGCGTCATCATCGGCGCAATCATCATGGCCATCGGCGAATTCACCCTGATGTCGCCGCACCTATTCTTCCTTGGGCTTCTGCTGCTCATCATCGGCAACGGCTTCTTCAAGCCGAATATCTCCACCCAGGTCGGCAACCTCTACAAGCCGGGCGACCGTCGGATCGACAGCGCCTTTTCAATTTTTTATCTTGGAATAAATCTGGGCGCTTTTTTTTCGCCGTGGGTTTGCGGCGGACTCGGTGCCTACTACGGTTATCACTGGGGGTACTTCGCCGCCGGCGTGGGGATGGTCATCGGGCTGATCTCTTATTTATTTGCACTGCACACGCTGCCGCAAGACCGCGCCGGACGCATCAGGACACATGCCGAAGAGAAAAAGCCGCTAACCGGCGAGGATTGGTGGGCCACGATCGCTCTTACCCTTCTGTTCTTTCCCGGTTGCCTATTCTGGGCCGCCTATGAGCAGCAAGGTAATACAATCGCGATCTTTGCGCAGGATCTCACGGACCGCCGCCTCATACCCGGCCTCATCAACTGGGAGATACCGGCTGCGGGATTTCAGGCTTTCAATCCGTTTTTCATTCTGCTTTTCACGCCTCTGGTCGTCTGGTTTTGGAGTTGGCAGGCGAAGCGCAACAAAGAGCCAAGCGTTCTGACAAAAATGGCGTTGGGTAATCTCATGATGGGCGCTTCTTATTTGATCTTGATCGCCGCGGTGCATTTCACCACCAACGGCCAGGTAAGTTGGCTGTGGCTGCTCGCGTTCTTTGCCGTGATCACGCTGGGTGAGCTTTACTTCTCGCCGATCGGGCTCGCATTGACCGCGCGCGTGGCACCGCCCCAGCTTCTATCAATGATGATGGGTGTCTGGCTGGCGACGAGTTTCGTCGGCAACCTGCTCCAGGGCTTCATCGGCAAGTACTTCAGCGTGCTGAGCAAGGAAGAATTCTTCCTGCTCTGCGCTGGCGTGGGCTTGCTCGCCGGGACGGTATTCTGGATATTTAACTTCCCGCTCCGGGCGATCCTCGCGCACAGGTCGCAAGTAACAAAGCCCGTCGGCGGATAGCTGTTCTGCACGCGAAGCCCTTGTCAATCCGGCCCGCACGCCCGATAAGGCGCCGTGATGCGACATTTAGGTGACGCCGTGGCGGACAAACCCGACAAACCAGAGACCATCGCGGTGACCGCGGGGCGGATGAGCGCGGCTCATTTTGGCTCGGTCAATACGCCGGTCTACCGCACCTCTACGATACTGCAGCCCGACGTGGCGTCGCTGAAATCGCACAAATCCGCCTATCTCTATGGCCGGCGTGGCACGCCGACGACGCGGAGCTTCGAGGAGGCGGTCAGCGCGCTGGAAGGCGCGGCGCGCACGGTCAGCCTGCCGTCGGGTCTGAACGCCATCTCGACGGCGATCCTCTCGGTTTGCAGCGCGGGCGACCATCTGCTGATGGTCGACAGCTGTTACGGCCCGGCGCGCACGTTCTGCGACGGCGTCCTCAAACGTTACGGCGTCGAGACCACCTATTACGACCCGCTGATCGGCGCCGGCATCGCCGAACTCATCCGTCCCAACACCAGGGCGGTGTACTGCGAAAGCCCCGGCTCGCTCACCTTCGAGGTGCAGGATGTGCCGGCGATCGCGGCCGCGGCGCACGAGCGCGGCGCCTCCGTTCTGATGGACAACACCTGGGCCACGCCGCTCCATTTCCGGGCGCTCACACGCGGCGTCGATCTGTCGATCCACGCGGCGACGAAATACATCTGCGGCCATTCCGACACCATGATGGGAACGGTCAGTGCCAACCAGAGCCACGCCGCACGGCTTTCCAATTTCGTCGGCGATCTGGGGCTTTACGCCAGCGGCGACGACTGCTTTCTGGCGCTCAGGGGTTTGCGCACGCTGGCTGTGCGGTTGAAGCGCCACCAGGCCACGGCGTTGACGTTGGCGCGCTGGCTCCTGGCGCGCCCCGAGGTCTCGCGCGTGCTCCATCCGGCCCTGGAAAGCGATCCGGGCCATGCGCTGTGGAAGCGCGATTTTTCCGGCGCCTGCGGCCTGTTCGGCGTGGTGTTGAAACCGGTGAGCGAAAAATCGGTCGCCGCCATGATCGACGGCATGAAGCATTTCGGCATCGGCTGGTCTTGGGGCGGCTATGAAAGCCTGATCATCCCGGCCGACTTCGACCGCACGGCGCGTCCGTTCGAGGCCGAGGGGCCGGTAATCCGCATCCATGCCGGTCTCGAGGATCCCTCAGACCTGATCGCCGATCTCGAAGCCGGTTTCGGCAGATTGAATCCGCGATGACCGAGCCCGTTTCACGCGACGCCTTCCTCAGTGCGGCGAAGTTCAACGCTGACGGGCTGGTGCCCGTCATCGCCCAAAGTCACTCGACCGGCCAGGTGCTGATGCTGGCCTGGATGAACCGCCACACGCTGGAGGAGACGCTCTCGACCGGGCACGTCACTTATTGGTCGCGCTCGCGCGCCAAGGTTTGGCGCAAAGGCGAAAGCTCAGGCAATGTACAGCGGCTGGTGGAGGCCTGGATCGATTGCGACGGGGACACGCTGCTCCTCAAGGTCGACCAGCTTGGACCGGCCTGTCATACCGGTGCGCCTTCCTGTTTCTTCAGAAAGCTCTCGGTCTGAAGGCGGGTTCGTCAGGAACGCCTTAGTCGAATGTTCTACGCAGGTAGTCGTTGAGGAACTTGCCGCCAGGATCGAGTTTGTGGCGTAGCACGCGAAATGCCTCGAATTGCGGATAGAGACCTGCCATCTCCAACGCCGAAAGCGAATGTTGCTTGCCCCAGTGCGGCCGGCCATCGTGACGACGAAACACCGCTTCGCATGCCTCGAACACCGCGGCCGCATCCGCGCGGTGATACTGATAGACCGAGATCGTTGCGCTATCGCGGCGATAGAATGGGCTGAGCCAGATGTCGTCCGCCGCGACCGTGCGATAGGCGATGGGAAATCCGGTCTTGATCTGTTTTTCGCGAATTGTCTGCACGATTTCGCGCAGGACTTCCGGGCCTTTCTCAAATGGAAAGGCATATTCCATTTCGTTATAGCGCACGGTGCGCGGGCTGGGAAAAATCTCGTGGCTCCAGCGCACATGTTCTCCTCCCGCCATTAGCGCGGACATCAGCCGATGCGACGGGCGCATGAGGGAGGGCGCGTAAGGCAGCGTCTGGTTGGTCGCGGTCAGCGCATAATCGACGAGGCCGCTGCGGTCGCCGCGCGCATGCAGCTTTTCCGCGCTGCGCGGGGCGCGCGCGTTCGCCTCAGTCTCGTTGAGCGAGCGGCAGACCGCGATCTCGGAATAGGGAAACCAGAAGAATTCGAAATGGCGGTTGGCGGCGACCAGTCCGTCGAGCTGATCGAATAGGTCGTCGATCGTGTGGGAGAACTGCTTTCCGATCAGCTTGTAGGCGGGGCATACCTTCATCGAGACTTCGGTCACCACGCCCAACATTCCCATCGCCACGCGCCCTGCAGCGAAGACTTCGGCATTCTCGCCGGCCGAGCAATCGATCACCTCGCCGTTCGCCAATACCATGCGGAAGGCAGCGATGTCGGCGGACAGGCTGCCGAACGTAATCCCTGTCCCATGCGTGCCCGTCGCCACGGCGCCGCCCAGCGTCTGGCGGTCGATATCGCTCATGTTCCTGAGGCCGTAGCCCGCCTGATGCAGCATCGGGCCGATTTCCCACAACGGCGTGGCGGCCGAGATCGTTGCCACGCTGCGGTTTGGGTCGAACCCTTGCAGGCCGCGGAAAGCCTTGAGGTCGATCAGCGTTCCGTCGGTTGCGTTGAGCGGCGTAAAGGAATGACCGGCGCCGGGAACTCGCACGCTGCCTTTAGCCGTGCGGATGGCGGCGGCGAGTTCGACATCGTCCTTGGGCGTCACGACAGCGTGCGGCCTGAAAGAGACTGACCCAGACCAGTTCGACCATATGCCACCGACGATTTTCATGCGCGGCCCGGACCGGCGATTGCGGGCTGGGGTTTTGGGCCGAGCGGACGCCCTGCGTCAATCTTGCAATCGCTGCGAATTCGGATAACCGCACTGGCGACCCCGGCGTGACTCGAACACGCAACCCCTTGCTTAGAAGGCAAGTGCTCTATCCGGTTGAGCTACGGGGTCGAACTCAGACGACGCAATACAGGTATCAGGGATCGGAAATTTAGACCTGCTTCTGATCGCTGTCTTCCGTAAACCGGTCAATGCGACCAGGGTACCTTCCGATCGAAGCGGAAATTGTCGGCGTAGGCCTTCGGCTTGGGGGTGGCTCTGTGCGGCTCGAACAGATCGAAATCGATGCCGCGCGCTTCAGCGTAAGCAACCGCTTCCTCCTTGCTCTCGAATTCGAGCTGCACCTGCGAAAGCATGTCGGCGGAACTCGTCCATCCCATCAAGGGATCGATGGCCCGCGGGCTCGCCGGCTCGTATTCCAAGAGCCAAGCCTTGGTGCGGGCCTTGCCGGACTGCATGGCGTTCTTGGCCGGCTGATAGATTCGCGCGCGCAATGCTCCCACTCCTCGATCAATCAACTGGACTGCCATGCCGCAGCTCGCACTTGCGAGCGAAGGCTGGTCGGGGCGGAGTGATTCGAACACTCGACCCTCTGCTCCCAAAGCAGATGCGCTACCAGGCTGCGCCACGCCCCGTAAGAGCGCTTCTTGCGCCCTCAAGACAGGCCGTACACGAAAGTGAGCCGTGTCTTCAACCCGTCCCTGCCCGTTTAGCGCCAAATCCTTCACGGAGCGTTGCCGAAAATCGCCCCTTGCACCTTGTCCCCTGGCTGAATGCCCAGCGCCGCGGCGCGCCCGCCGCCGATCTCGAGGATGGCGCGCACAGGCTCGCTGGCAGGGATTTTGTCTTCAGAATAGGGAATTGTGTCGGTGGCGATCGTGGAAATCGTTCCGTCCTGCTTGATGAAGATCATATCGAGCGAAAGAGGCGTGTTCTTCATCCAGAAGACCGCCAGGACCGGTTTGGGGTACTCGAACAGCATGCCGGCATCGGGCGGCAGCGTCGTGCGATACATCAGCCCTTTATCGCGCGAGGCATCGTCGGCGGCAATCTCGACCGTGAACTTCGCCGGGCTCCCATGCGTGGCGATGACGATGTTCGAGGTCGGCAATCCGCTTTGCGGCTCGCCACGCGAACAGGCGGCGAGCAAGGCGCAGACGGCAAGGGCAGCGAAAAGCGGACGCATGCCCCACTCTACCGCTCGCCGGGCGGGGGGCAAGATGTCTGACACCGCGAACAGCCCCTAAGAGTCGAGCACCGTGATTTCCGCGGCCAATTCACCCTTCGGCCCATCGCCCGCGCGCACCCGTACCCGCTGGCCCTGCCGCAGTTCGCGGATGCCGCTGCGCCGCAGCGTCTCCATGTGAACGAAGACGTCCGGCGTGTCGGGGCCGCGCGACACGAAGCCATAACCCTTGCCGCGATTGAACCACTTCACGGTCGCATCGAAGGCGGGACCGCGCGGCTCGGCCGTGTAGCGCGCGCCGCGCTGCTGCACGGCTTCGCTCAGCTGCGCCGTCGAGTTGTCGAGCGAGATCAGTCTGCGAGCCTGCAGCCCTTTCGGGCCCTGGATCGCCTCGCAGACGACGCGCGCGCCCTCATAGGCGGCCTTGAAGCCAGATTGTCGCACGCAGGTCTGGTGCAGCAGGATATCTCCCTGCGCGCCACCAGTCGGTTTGATGAACCCATAGCCCTTGGCAAGATCGAACCATTTGACCTGGCCGACAATCTCCTGAGCGGCCTCTCCAAGCGGAGAAGTCATGACGCCTGTATCCATCCCACGCCCCATACTCATAATGGTAAAAATAAGGTTAACACAGTTGAGTACGGAGGTGAAGCCAAACTGTCGCCGACTTGTCGTAATCCTGCAATCATGGGTAGATATTTGATTCTGCTTATATTTTTAGCATTTCGAATATCACCCCAGGTGGCCGCACAATTCCCTCACAGCCAAATTCAGATCGCGGCAGTTAGTCGGATGCCGGCTCGCGCCATTCGGCGCGCGCGTCCCTTGCGCGAGCATGGGGCCTCATCTCGTCTGGCGTAATGACGCCGTCCCTATTCTCGTCCAGGCGCGCGAACAGTTTCAAATCGCTCGACGCGAATTCGGTCAAGCTGAGCGATCCGTCGTTGTCCCGGTCGAGGCGCTTGAACGTTCTGGCGATACTGTCGCCGTAACGGCGATCCAACTCGCCGGCGAGCTGGGACGCATTCATCGTTGTCGCACCGTTGGCGGCAAGCGCGAACCGCTTGGCGACGGCGCTGTCGAGTTCGCCGCGCGTAACCTTGCCGTCCTTGTTGAGATCGTTGTCGGCGCAGAAACCCGCCAGCCCGAAATTCCCGCGCGAGCCGAACGTTGTACGCGATTTCGCGCGCTCACGCGGCTCCGCTTTACGGACGAAGTGATAGCCCGACGGCTGCGCGCACGACACCGCTGCGCTGCCGTCCTTGTCCATCGCCATGAATCGCGCGCGCTGCGGACCGGCATATTCGTCGAGCGAAAGCTTGCCGTCGCCGCTCCAGTCGAGGCGCCGGAACATTTCGGCGGCATGTTGCCGGAACCCGCCCTGACGCAGAGCCGCAAACTGATCCGCCGTCATGAGCGGCGCGTGATGCGTGGCGGCGGCAAAGCGCGCCCCGAGCGTCCGGTTCATTTCGTCATGACTGACGTTGCCGTCGTGGTTGAGATCGAATTCGCCGACGAGCCGGTCGGCCAGGCGGCTATGGTCGCGCATCAGCCCCTGCAGCGGTCCGTCCGGCGGCTGTGGACCGTCCATCTGTGCCAAAGCAAGGCCGCCACCCGCGACTACGCACACGACACCCAGAACAAGAGCGATCTTCAGACTCGTTCTCATGTAAGGCTCCCCCTCTTTCGGTTTCGGTTTCCACGATTAGCCTTATCCCAAAAAAGGAACAATACAAGAACAAAATTATCGGTCGCAAAGTTCCCAGCCGTCCACCACTTCGACAAACTTTGCGGCAATTGGCGTTTGCGGCGTCAAAACGGGCGCTGCACAGTGAGCCATGCTAGAATTTCCCACCATGCCCAAGGACGAATCGAAACCGCATATCCTTGTGGTGGAGGATGCCCGAGACATCCGCGAGCCGCTCGGTCGATACCTGCGCGAGCATGGCTATCGCGCCACGACGGCTGCCGAGGCGTCCGCCGCCCGCAAGGTGATGAAATCTTCGGCCATCGATCTGGTCGTGCTCGACATCATGATGCCGGGAGAAGACGGCCTCAGCCTATGCCGGTCGATCCGCGAGACTACGCAGACTCCGGTCATCCTGCTCACCGCGCGCAATGAGGAAGTCGACCGTATCATCGGTCTGGAGATGGGCGCCGACGACTATATCCCGAAACCCTTCAGCCCGCGCGAATTGATCGCGCGCATCGCAGCGGTGTTGCGCCGAACCCAAGCCTTGCCGCCGCGCCAGAAGCCGCCGGAAGCCGCGCGCATCCGCTTCGGCGAATGGACGCTCGACACCGGCCAGCGCGAGCTGATCGGGCAGGACGGCGTCGCAATGCCATTGTCCAGCGGCGAGTTCCGCCTCCTAAGTGCGCTGCTCGAACGGCCCAAGATCGCGCTCACGCGCAACCAGCTGCTCGACCTCACCAAGGGGCGCGACGCCGACCTGTTCGACCGCTCGATCGACAATCACGTCAGCCGCCTGCGCAAGAAGATCGAACCCGATCCTAAGAACCCGCGCTACATCAAGACCGTTTGGGGTGGCGGCTACATATTCGCCCTGGATCCGGTGACGGTATGAGGTTGTGGCCGCGGACGTTGGGCATGCAGCTCGTCATCGTGACCTCCGTGGCGGTGCTGGCATCCAACCTGACGATCGCCATGTGGTTCGAATTGGGCCGGATGCGACTCAACGAGAGCGCGCAAACCGAACGCGTGCTCGACCGTGCGGCATCGATCGCCACACTGATGGGATCCATTCCCCCGAAATCGCGGGAGGCGGCAACACATGCGCTCGCCGGCAATCTGTGGTCGTTTCAAATCCGCAGAGGCGGCGATGTTGCTCTGCCGATGACTGCGCGGGAAGCGGCGCTGGCCGAAAAGCTAAAGGCAATGCTTCCGGCTAATTCGGCAAACTTGCCCGCAACCGTGCATTTCCGCGAGGCAATCAGCGCTTACGATCCGGAGGTTGATCGCCGCCGGCCTCCGCGCGGAACAACGGCGATTGTGCTCACGATGCCCGTCGGGGCCGACACGCAACTGGTTGCGACATTCTTCCAGCCGCCGGGGCCGCCCTGGCCGGCGACGGTGTTGCTTGCGGCCATCGTCGCCGTCGTCGTCGCTTCTGCGGCTGCCGCTTATGCCGCGCGGCGCGTGGCGAGGCCGTTGTCCGACCTGGCGCAAGCGGCGTCTGTCGTGGCGCATGGCGGGACAGCCCCGCGCCTTCGGGAAGACGGTCCCGACGATATCCGCAACGCCTCCATTGCCTTCAACGCCATGACCGATCAGGTCACACGCACGATGGAAAGCCAGCGCCAGCTTCTGTCCGCTGTAGGCCACGATTTGCGCACGCCGATCACCGCCATGCGCATCAACATCGAGTTCGTCGAAGACCGCGAATTGCGCGAACGGCTGCAGAAGAATCTCGACGAGTTGCAGGATCTGACCGAGGCAGTTCTGTCGGCGGCGCACGGCGCGGGCGGCGAATCGCGCCGCCAAGTCGATCTAGCGGCATTGGTGGAAAGCCTGTGCACTGACCTCGACGATCTAGGCGAGCCTGTGAGTTGGGCGGGACACGATCCGGCGCCGCTGCAGTGCCGCTCAAATGAGATCCGCCGGGCCGTCCGCAACTTGATAGAGAACGCCGTAACCTACGGTAAGAAGGCGGATGTGGCGTTGCAGGAAACGCCCGAAGCCTACGAGATCGTCGTCGAGGACGAAGGTCCCGGAATTCCAGAACAAGACCGCAGCCGCGTCTTCGAGCCCTTCGTCCGCCTCGAAGGTTCGCGCAACGCGGATACCGGCGGATCGGGCCTCGGCTTGACGCTGGTCAAGGCCATCGCCGAAGGCCATGGCGGCACGGTCGTGTTGGAAGACCGCCCCGGGGGCGGGCTGCGCGTGCGCATGCGCTTGCCGCGCGAAGCACAACACGCCTAGCGGCGGCCATGAGTGACCCACTTTACAGCCTGGATGTTCTGCGATTGGCCGCCGAGGCCAAAGGCGCAGGTCGTCTAAACGAACCGCAAGGCACGGGCAGCGAGTACAATCCTGCGTGCGGCGACCGTTCGACGGTCGATCTCAAGATCGAAAACGGCGTCATCGCGGCCATGGCGCATGAGACACGGGCCTGCGTGCTGGCCCAAGCATCGGCCTCCATTCTCGCCGCCCTACCCGGCCGCAACTATGCCGACCTGTTGAAACTGAAGGCCGAGGTCGCGGCGATGTTGGCAGGAGACAAATCGCCGGCCGAGCCGTTCGCGGCCTACACCGCCCTCGGCGAAGCCGCGCGCTATCCAAGCCGGCACAAATGCGTGCTGCTGCCGATCGACGCCGCCATCAAAGCCTTCGAGGCGTCACAAGCCGGCAAACCAGGCCGCTAGCGGACCAAGGCTCAACTCCGCCCCTGTCAGCGTTGCCTCGCCGCATCCCAAATCCAAAACCGTTGCGGCGGATAGCAGGTCGCTGCGAAATTTCGCTTTCTCGCGGCTCAGATTGAAGACGCACAACGCGCGCGCGCCTTCATGGGTGCGCACGAAAGCGAGAACTGGCGCTGGCGCAGCGACGAATTCCATATCACCCAGGCGCAGCGCCGCGCTTCTCTTGCGCGTGGTTAGAAACCTTCTCGCGAAGTTGAGCGGCGATGCCGCGTCATTCTCCTGTTCCGACACGGCGAGAGCGCCATGCATTTTTCCCAATGGCAGCCACGGCGTCCCTGAGGTGAAGCCGAGGTGACGTGCGGCGGCGTCCCACGGCATCGGTGTGCGGCAGCCGTCGCGCCCTTTGAACAAGGGGTAATAGAGATCGCCGACCGGGTCTTTGAGTTGGTCGCGGCGAAGCTCCACCTCCGGCAACCCCAGCTCCTCGCCCTGGTATAGCAGCACCGTGCCCTTTATCGACAACAGCAGCGCCAGCATCAGCTTCGCCAAGGCCGGATCGCCGTCCGGCGCGCCGCCGAAGCGTGTCACCGTGCGGATCATGTCGTGGTTGCTGAACGCAACGGACGGCCAGTGGCGCGAATGAGGCGCGAGGCCCTCGTAATTGTTCTTGACGAAATCAGGCGACAGCTTGTTGGCCCGCAGCATGGAAAACGTATAGGAGGAGTGCAGCCCCTCGTCCGGCGCGGAAAAGGCGCCCGCCCGCTCATTGCCCTCGGAGAATTCGCCGAAGACGAAACGGCCGGCGTAGCGCTCGACGGTTCGGCGGATCTCGGCGAGGCAGTCGATATTTTGCGGCAGGTTGCAGTCGTGCAGATGCCGCTGCAACTCGGCCGCGTCCGCCCAGATCGCGGGTGTGCGCTCCTGCGGCGCCGTGGGCGGATTGTCGGCGAGCGCCGGATCGTGGAGATAGGCGTTGGCGACGTCGAGGCGAAAACCGTCCGCGCCGCGCTTGAGCCAGAAATCCAGCACAGCCAGCGCCGCCGCTTTGGCCTCTGGATTGCGCCAGTTGAGCTTGGGCTGCTGGCGCAGGAATTTGTGATGATAATGCTGGCGGCGTTCGGGCCGATAGGACCAAGCGGGCCCGCCGAATGCCGACAACCAATTGTTCGGTGCGTTGCCGTCGGGCTTCGGATCGGCCCAGACGTACCAATCGGATTTCGCGCCCTTGGCCAGGCTGTTGGCGAACCAAGGATGCTCGTCCGAGGTATGGCAGAGCACCTCGTCGAGCAGAACCCTCAAGCCTCGCGCATGGGCGGCGGCGAGCAGCGCATCGAAATCGGCGAGCGTTCCGTAATCGGGATGGACGTTTTCGTAATCCGAAACGTCATAGCCCCAGTCTCGATTGGGCGACGGATGAATCGGCGACAGCCACAGCGCATCGACGCCCAGTGCCGCGATGTAATCGAGCTTGGAGATCAGCCCGGCGAAATCGCCTTGCCCGTCGCCGTTGGCGTCGCAGAAGCTGCGGACATAGACCTGATAGACCACCGCCCCGCGCCACCAGGGCGCGCCGCCTTGTTCGTCCGCCATGATGCCTCCGAGTCGAGGCTGTCAGTCTAATTGGATTGCGGCCGGAGTCCGAGGATGCGGGTCAATTCGCTGCCCTCGGTGCGCGCAAGCAGCTCGCCCCAGGCCTGCATCAGTTGAACATGACGCAACTGCGCGATCGCCCTTTTGCGGGCTGCGAGCGCGGCGCGGCTGTAACGGCCGTGCTTGAGCCGGTTGCTGTTGCCGAACGGCGCGCCTTTCTTGCCGCCGGTGCGTTTGCCCATGTGAACCTCGTCAACCTTCGACGCCGTTTCCTTCCGTTCGCCCGATTGAACCGAATTCGTCGAAAGCAACGGTTCAATCGATCTGCACCTTCAGCGCTCGCGACGAAAACCGCCGCGAAGTCCCGCGAGCGCACGCGGCGTCTGCCGCCGCCAAGCCCTTGCGGTTCCAAGTGGGATTTGGGTGCGGATGGACGGATTTCAAGGGATGGCGGAAGCGCCATTTTGGCGCACGTCATTGCGCCAATTAATCAACATGCTCATCAATATTAAAACCAATGCGTTTGCCGCGGTCGATATCACAACAAGCCGGTCGCAGCACCGCTGCCCCCAACGGACCGGCAATTTCGCGATAGAGTTGGATGGCGGCGGTCTGAGTAGATTCCGAACCTTGCATCTGCGCCGTATGCATCTCCATTTGAATATTCAAGTTCGCCACGAAAGGCACGATGGAGCGCAAGTGGGAACAGACGCCTGCTTCCGTAAAAACCCAACGAAGGATGCAGGACATGACCAGACTGAAGGGAAAGACCGCCGTGATCACCGGCGGCGCTACCGGCATCGGCCTCGCCGCAGCAAAGCGCTTCATCGCGGAGGGCGCCTTCGTCTTCATCTTCGGCCGCCGGCAGGAAGCGCTCGACGCCGCTGTGGCCGAGCTCGGTCCCAATGCCCGCGCGGTGAAGGGCTCGGTCTCGGATGAGGCCGACCTCGACCGGCTTTACGCGGCGGTGAAGGCCGAGCGCGGAACCCTCGACATC
>Ga0265340_10000046_pt1 | contig 56234 bp, 57 predicted proteins | sample 4CB225metaG_FD_202082 | JGI IMG/M metagenome (GOLD analysis project Ga0265340, IMG submission 202082) | Rhizosphere microbial communities from Carex aquatilis grown in University of Washington, Seatle, WA, United States - 4-CB2-25 metaG | ecosystem: Host-associated > Plants > Roots >...
GAGCATTTCAAGCTGGCCGCTCTGTTCGAAAACAATCCGCTGATCGGCGAAATGGCCGAAGTTGCCAAATCGCTGAACGTGGTGTTGCCGGTCAGCTTTTTTGAGCACGCGGGGCAGGCCTATTTCAATTCGCTGGCGATGATCGACGCGGATGGCTCGGTGCTCGGCGTCTATCGCAAATCCCACATCCCGGACGGGCCCGGCTACCAAGAGAAATACTATTTCACGCCCGGCGACACCGGCTTCAAGGTTTGGCGCACGCGCTTCGGGGTGCTTGGTGCCGGTATCTGCTGGGACCAATGGTTCCCCGAGGCGGCGCGCGCCATGGCGCTGATGGGCGCGGAGGTTCTGCTGTATCCGACCGCAATCGGCAGCGAGCCGCCACCCGCGCCGCCGCTCGACAGCCGCGACCATTGGCGCCGAGTCATGCAGGGCCACGCCGCGGCCAATTGCATGCCGCTTGTCGCCTCCAACCGCATTGGCGTCGAGAAGGGCCAGGCGGGGGAGCTGACGTTCTATGGCTCGTCATTCATTGCGGATGAATCGGGCGCGCTTGTCGCCGAGTTGGGCCGTACTGAGGAGGGGATAACGACGGCGACGTTCGATCTCGACGAGATCGCCAAGCAGCGCACCTCATGGGGCCTGTTCCGCGACCGAAGGCCCGATCTCTACGGCCCGCTAACAAGTCACGACGCAAAATGTTGAACCCGGCATTACCTCGGCAGGCCGGCCGGCACCTCATCTTCGCGCCACAGCCAAGCGGCGCCGCGCACGCCGCTGGAATCGCCATGCAAATTCTTGACGATGCTGGTCGGCCCCTCGGGCGTAAAAGCGTAGCGCTCCACGCGCGGCGGCAATTCGGCGTAGAGCTCCTCGATGTTCGACAGCCCGCCGCCCAGCACAATGACGTCGGGGTCGAGGATGCCGACGACGGAAGCGATCGAGCGGGCCATGCGGTCGTAAAAGGCCTCCATTTCGGCCACGGCCGGGCCTTCGCCGCGGCGCGCCGCTTCGACGATGTCCGGCACGGGAAGCGCGCGCCCTGTCCTCGCTTCATAGAGCGAGACAAGGGCCGGACCGCTGCACCAACTCTCGATGCAGCCATGCCGGCCGCAATAGCAGCGCCGGGCATTTTCGATTTCCTGGCGGCCGCGCGGCGCGGGCAAGGGATTGTGGCCCCATTCGCCGGCAATGCCGTGCACCCCGGCCAGAACGCGTCCGCCGATGCAGATGCCGCCTCCGATGCCGGTTCCGACGATGATTCCGAAGACGATGTCGCGGCCCGCGCCGGCGCCGTCGGACGCTTCGGACAGCGCAAAGCAGTTTGCGTCGTTCTCGACGCGGACTTCGCGCCCGAGCGCCGCGCTCAGGTCCTTGTCGAGCGGGTGGCCGATCAGACAGGTCGAATTGGCATTCTTGACCAAGCCGGTCTTGCGGCTGATCGAGCCTGGAATGGCTACTCCGACGCTTGCGCTGCGGCCGAGCTTGGCCTCGGATTCGCGAACCAGATCAACGATGGCGCCGACAACATCGACGTAATTCTCGCGCGGCGTGGGCGTTCGGTAGCGCAGCAGGGTTTCGCCCCGGTCACCAATGGCCAGGATTTCGATTTTCGTTCCGCCGAGATCTATACCGAAGCGCATGTGCCGAATTCCAAATTTCTATTTTTGCAGCGTGGCGAGTTTTGCAGCACCTTGGCCGCTGCATCATGGTTAACGAGAATGTCGGTGCGGCGGCCCAGATACGCCCTCACGGACTGTCCAGCAATCGCTGCGCAATGTGTAAGTCGCGCGCATCCAGGCCATGTTCTTTGCAGAAATCGGTGACCAGGGTGTCTTCCGTGAGCAGAAAATCGAGCACCGCCCGAAGAAAGTCCGGGTCCGTGGCACGTTCGCGCAAAACGGGAATTTCCAGGCCGGAAAGGCGTAGGAATCGCTCAAATCCCTCGGGCACCGTCGCCAGGAACGCCAAGCCGTCGAGGCCAATCGTCTCGGCCCGTTCGCGAGTCATCGTTTCACGCATCACACCCCCGTTTGGCATCGAAGCATACAGCAATCGAATCGCTTCTTCCTGCGGCTTTGCCTCGCAGCGCGATTTAGCCTCGGCGAGACGACCGCGCGACGCGATAGACCTTAACTTTTCGCTAAAGGGTCGTGGCAAATTGTCCGAGGCTGGTGCCTCGCTGGGTGGCCGGAAATCGTCAATGTCAAGGGAGCGTTAAGACATCCGAACTAATACTACCAAAGGCCGGAGTGTCGAATCGGCCCCGTCGCGCGAGACGCGCGGTACAGCGGCGGTAAAAGGTGCGCGGACTGTGGAGAGTCGGAAGATGGATGCCAAGACCAAGACGGTCCTCATCGTGGAAGACAATGAGCTCAACATGAAGCTGTTCCACGACCTGCTCGACGCGCACGGCTACAACATCCTGCAGACCAAGGACGGGATGGAAGCCCTCGACATCGCGCGCGAGCATCGCCCGGATCTCATTCTCATGGACATCCAGCTTCCGGAAGTCTCCGGCTTGGAAGTCACCAAATGGCTGAAGGAAGACGACACGCTGAAGTCCATTCCGGTCGTCGCGGTCACCGCGTTCGCCATGAAGGGCGACGAGGAAGTGATCCGTCAGGGCGGCTGCGAGGCCTATATTTCCAAACCCATTTCGGTCACCAGCTTCCTGGATACCGTCCGCCGCTTCATCGGATAACCGGCGATGACCGCTCGTGTCCTCGTCGTCGACGACATACTTTCAAACGTCAAACTGCTTGAAGCCAAGCTGACCAGCGAATATTTCGAGGTCGTCACGTCCTTTTCCGGCGCCGAGGCTCTTGCCCGGATGGAAGAGAGCGAGCCGGACATCGTGCTGCTCGACGTCATGATGCCCGGCATGGACGGCTTCGAAGTCTGCCGCCGCATCAAAGCCAATCCGAAAACGGCGCATCTGCCCGTTATCATGGTGACCGCGCTCGATCAGCCCTCCGACCGCGTGGCGGGGCTTGAAGCGGGCGCCGACGACTTCCTCACCAAGCCGGTCGACGACGCAGCCCTATTCGCGCGCGTGCGCTCGCTGGTCCGCCTGAAGATGATGACCGACGAGTTGCGGATGCGCGAGACGACGGGCCAAAGTATGGGCCTGCTCGATCCCGCGTCCACCCTAATTGAATCCGGCGTTGCGGGGCGCATTCTGATCATCGAAGACCGGCCTGAATCGGTGGCCTGGTTCGCTGGTGCGCTGCAGCCGGCCAACGTAGTCTCCGCCGTCGACACCTTCGAGGAAGCGCTGGTGCGCGTGCGCGGTGGCGATTACGATCTGATCGTCGTCAGCCTCGGCATGCGCGGCTTCGACGGCTTGCGGTTGTGCTCCCAGCTGCGCTCGCTGCCGGAAGGGCGCAACGTGCCGATCCTCGTCGTGGTCAGCGACGGCGACAAGCGCAAGCTGACTCAGGCCCTCGAGATGGGCGTCAACGACTACCTGACGCGTCCCGTCGACAAGAACGAATTGGTGGCGCGCGTCCGCACCCAGCTGCGCAAGAAACTGTATGCCGACCGGTTGCGCCACAACGTCCAGCTCAGTCTGGAGATGGCGATCACCGACCAGCTGACCGGCCTGCACAATCGGCGCTACATGAGCCGCCATCTCGACAATCTGCTGTCCCAGTCGCACAAATCCAGCAAGCCGGTTGCATATCTCATCATGGACATCGATTTCTTCAAGCTGGTCAACGATACCCACGGCCACGACATCGGCGATGAAGTGCTGCGCGAGTTCGCCAGGCGCATCTCTGCTAATATCCGAGGGATCGATCTGGCCTGCCGCTTTGGCGGCGAGGAATTCGTGGTCGTGATGCCCGACACGGATATGGCCTATGCCTATGCGGTGGCGGAACGGTTGCGCAAGAGCATCGAAACGACGCCGATCGAAATCAGCCGCGCACCGGGCAAGCTGAGCATCACCATCAGCATCGGCATCGCGGAATCCGAACAGGAGAGCGACAGCGCGGAGGAACTCTTGTACCGCGCCGACCAGGCGCTCTACCGCGCCAAGAAGACAGGCCGCAACCGCGTCGTCGCCGACGCCGCCTGACGGTTACGGTTATCTGCTGCTGAACTGAGCGACCGGCACGGTTAGAGCGTTGGTCTGCGACTGTATCTTCACCTCGACGACACTGCCGCGCGGCCATCGCGCATCCAGCTTGGCGCGCACCGGTAGGATCGCCTGCACCACGGAAGCGCTATGACGCGGCGGCGTAGCGACAAATTCCACCTCGAGGGTTTCTCCGTCTACGGTTGGGACTTCGTGTATACGCAGCCGCGGCTTCTGCCAGCCACCAGTACTCACAGCGCCGCTCGCGGCGATGACGAGGCGATTATGCTCGATCCTCGCGGTCGCATGGTCGATGCGGTACACCAGCTTGGCTGGGCTTGCCGAGGCGAACGGAGCCGCCACGGCGAACAACAATAGAACGAACACCGCGCGCCCTAGCATACCCGCAACTCTCCATGTCCGCTGACGTGTCGGGCCGGTTTCGCACCAGAATGAGGCGCAATTGAGGAGCGGGCGCGACGCTTGAATGGCGATGGTGTTTGTTGCGCGAATTATTTGTTCTGTTGAATCAAATATCCATCTCGCACCACACCGGGACATGATCCGACGGCTTCTCGCCGCCGCGCACGCGCTTGTCGATGGCGCAGGCTGTCAGCCGGTCGAGCGCCTGCGGCGACAACAGGATGTGGTCAATGCGGATGCCATGATCCTTCTGCCAGGCGCCGGCCTGGTAATCCCAGAAAGTGTATTGATAAGCCTGCGCGTTGCAGGCGCGGAAGGCATCGCAATAGCCGAGATTTTCGATTTTGCGCAGCGCCGCACGCGACTCCGGCTGAAACAGCGCGTCCTCCATCCACGCCTTCGGATCCCAACAATCCTCCTCCGTCGGAATGACATTGTAATCGCCCATCAGCGCCACAGGCTCCTCGAGCGCGAGCAGGGCGCGGGCGCGGACATGCAGGCGCGCCAGCCAGGCGAGTTTGAAGGCGAATTTGTCGGTGCCGATCGGATTGCCATTGGGCGCATAGATCGACGCCACGCGTAACATCCCTTTGTCGCCGGGCACCAGCGCCTCTAGGTAGCGGGCGTGGTCGTCGTGATCGCCCCCTGCCAGGCGCGGAGTGACGTCCTCCAACGGGCGCCTGGAGAGGATCGCTACGCCGTTATAGGTCTTTTGTCCGTGTACGGCGCAGTTATAGCCGAGCTCCTCGAATGGACCGGTCGGGAAGGTGTCGTCGGTGCATTTGATCTCCTGCAGGCAAACGACGTCGGGCATGGCTTCCTTCAGCCAGGCCGTGGCGGCCTCAAGCCGCGCCTTCACAGAGTTCACGTTCCAGGTGGCGATCTTCATGGTGTCATCCTAACCGGAGTCGCAGCGGTCATCGAACGGCCATCTTTCAAAAATGCGGCGATAATTCGAGACACTTTAGCGGGGCAGCAGTGATCGACTTGCCGCGTGCCCGGCGCTAGACTCTGCGGCGTTTCGGAGCGCGATGGAAGAACGCTCGCGGAGGGATCCGGACATGCGCAAAATCGCGGCACTTGGCACCATCATCCTATTTCTATCAGGCGTCAGCATCGCCTCGCTCGCCATGACGGACGGTGGCACCGTCGCGGCACCGGGCAGCGCGTCGGCCCATCGCGGCTCGCCAGGCGGTTGGGGAGGCGGATATGGCGGTTATGGGCATCATGGTGGGCAAGGGAGATATGGTCGCCATGGGGGAGATGGCGGCGGATGGGGCGGTGGCATCGTCTATCCCTACCCGTATTGGCCCTATCCATCGTCTCCCTATCCTTACCCGTATCCGGAGTCGCCCGACCCGCAACCCACGGGACAGCCGCCCGCCCCGGCGCAGGTCGCTGCCAGCCCTCCGCCGCTATACTGGTACTATTGCGATCAGCCCGAAGGCTATTACCCGTATGTGAAAAGCTGCGGGCACGATTGGACCGCGATGCCGATTTCGGCGCCGCCGCCGTCCTCGGGTGCGCCGATCTCGGATGGAAGTTGGGAATGGTGCGCCGACGCGAAAGGATATTTTCCGTACGTGGCGTCTTGCCCCGGCGGTTGGACGGCTGTTCCGGTGACGGCGCCGCAATCGGAAAGTGTCGCCGACACGCCGCCGACCGTGGCGAACTGGTTCTATTGCGACGATCCCAAGGGCTATCTCCCCTATGTCTCGGACTGCAAAAAGGACTGGCGGGCCATACCGTCGATGCCGCCGCCAAGCGTAAAGCAGGGTACGAAATAACCCGCTGGCTCAAAGCGAATTCGAGAATGCAAAATGAAAGCTTAAATCAAACGGCGTCGTTTGAACCGTTTGCCGCGCGCACCCTGCTTATTCTTCTTGCTCGTTATCGGGGAGTCTCAAACTGGGACTTCGCGCAGACGGACAATTCCTGGTTTGGTGAATGTCCTTATGATACCTTCTGAATGATGAAATTCCACGGAGCACCTATGCGTTTGGGCGTCGTTGTCGCCGTCGCGGCGATAAGTTTGTCGGGATGTTGCGTCGTGTTCGACGCGACCCAAACATTGGTCCATCTCAATAACCCGCAAACAGGGGCAGCAGCGCAATGCGGGTTGTCTTGGCACCGCACCAAACCGACGCCGCAGGAATTTGCCGACCGCAACAAGTGCATCGCCGACCTTGAGGCCCAAGGTTACAAATTGACGCCGGAAGATCAGGCGAAGCTGAACAGCTCGAACTAGCGCGCTACTCGCGCGCGAACTGTCCATTGGCCGACCTACACCGAAAAACTCGTGCCGCAGCCGCAGGACGACGTCGCGTTGGGATTGTTGACCTTGAACGAGGCCCCGATCAGGTCATCGACAAAATCGATTTCTGCTCCCTTGAGAAACTCCAGCGAAGTGGAGTCGATCAGCACCGTGACGCCGCCTTCCTCGATGGTGAGGTCGTCATCCGCGCGGGCGTCATCCAGCGCGAAATTGTACTGAAATCCCGAACAGCCGCCCCCGGTTACCGCCAGACGCAGCATCGTCGGCCGACCTTCGGCAGCGATGATCTCGGCGATCCGCTTGGCGGCGCGCTTGGAAACCGTAACGGACTGGGCGGTTTCGATGCTCATAGGGCTCCTTTGCGTGGCATAATCATAGCGAGTCTTATGTAGTCATGGAAATGGCCGGCGCAAAGCCTGACACGCCAAAAGGGCAGGCCGGGCGGCTTTTGGGGCCGCTTTATGTCCCGCCCGCCGCGCGCGCGCTGTTCGCGACCAAGGCGGAGGACAGCCGCGGGCGTCTTTACCCTGAGCCCGAAAGCCCCACTCGCACATGCTACCAGCGCGACCGCGACCGTATCCTTCATTCCACCGCCTTCCGCCGGCTGAAGCACAAGACTCAGGTCTTCGTGCAAAGCGAAGGCGATTACTATCGCACACGCATGACCCATTCGCTCGAGGTGGCGCAGATCGCGCGCACCACGGCGCGCGTTCTGGCGTTGGACGAGGATCTGGCCGAAGCGCTCGCGCTGGCGCACGATCTCGGCCACACCCCGTTCGGCCACGCGGGCGAACAGGCGCTGGCAGCGGCGGCGGCTTTGATCGGAGGCTTCGACCACAATGCGCACACACTGCGACTGATCACCAAGTTGGAGCACCGTTACGCCGCTTTCGACGGGCTGAATCTGACGTGGGAGATGCTGGAAGGTCTGGTCAAGCACAACGGCCCCATTTCGCCGCCCGCGCCGGCGCCGATCGCGGGATTCGATGCGAACTGGCCGCTCGACCTGACGAGCTGGCCGGGGCTGGAGGCGCAGCTCGCATCGCTCGCCGACGACATTGCCTATCTTACGCACGATATCGACGACGGACTTCGCGCCGGCCTGTTTGCCATCGACGACTTGGCAGAGGCCCCGTTGGCGGGGGAAACCGTGCGAGCGATCCGCCAACGCCACGGCGCATTGGAGCTCAGCCGCTTCATCGGCGAGCTCATCCGTACACTGATTGGCGGCCTAGTCGGCGACCTTCTTGCCGAGACCGGCAGGCATCTTGCGATTATGAATCCCAGATCGGCTGCCGACGTCCGCAGGGCCGGCCGCGCGACGGCCGCCTTTTCGCCGGGGATGGCCGCCCAGGTCCAGGCGCTCAGAGAATTCCTTTTCGCGCGGATGTACCGCCATCCGCACGTCATGACATCGATGAACAAGGCGAAAATGGTGGTCGAGGATTTGTTCGGGGCCTTGTCCCACGATCCGTCGCTGCTTCCCGCCGATTGGGCGGCGGGGTGCGGAGAGGCGGGCGACGCCGCCACCGCCCGGATCGTGCGCGACTATATCGCGGGCATGACCGACCGATTTGCTTTGCAGGAACATCGTCGGATATTCCGTAAAGAGATCGTCCTTTGAAGCGGCCTGAATGCCGTGATTCAGCCGCGGGGCGGTGCTAGGCTGCTGTCGTGAGATTCGGAGCAGGTGCATGGCCAATTACGAACGAAGACCAACCGAGCCGGACGACGTGCGCGTCTTCGACGGCGGCGAGGATGAGGAGGAAGAGGGCGGCTCGCATCTTGCGGTCGTGATCGTCATCTCGCTGCTGGTGCTTGCCGCGTTCGGCGGCGTGGTCTGGCTGGCCTACAACAACGGCGTGGCGCGCGGTCACGCGGACATACCCGGAGTCGTCGCGCAGAATACAGCGGGAGAGCAACCGGCCGCGCCGCCCGGCAGCGGCGCTATTCCACCCAAGCAGATTAAGATCTATCAGCAACAAGCTGGATCGGACGAGGAGATGGCTCAGACGGTCGTTGCTCCGGCCACGCCCCAGTCGGTTGAGCATCCACTTGCGATGCGCACGCAGCCCGTCGAAGAAGGAGCAGCCGCGCCCGCCAAACCCGCGCCAAAGCCGACGGAAGCGCCTGTGCCGAAGCCGATAGCGGCGCCAGCACCGAAGCCGGTCGAAGTGGCGACGGCGAAACCGCCGCCGGCGGCGTTGGCACTGGCCTCAGAACCTGCGGGCGCCTTCGTATTACAGATCGGTGCCTACAAGTCGCAAAGCGATGCCGATGCGGCTTGGAAAGCCTATCAGAATAAGCACGCCGCGCTGTTGTCCGGAATTGGGCCGGACGTTCAGAAAGCCGATCTCGGCGACAAGGGTATCTGGTATCGTCTGCGCGTAGGCTCATTTGCCGACAAGGGCGCTGCAGCCGCTTTATGCGACCGGCTGAAAGCAGACGGCGGCGCGTGTTTCCCGGCAAAATGACCTGAGCGCCGAGAACGGGTAAAAGGGGGATTATGCGTACCCGCGTCATTTACGGCTGCTCCGCCGAGGAGCTGGGAACGGAGGAGCGCGCCTTTTTCCGCGATGCCCAGCCGTGGGGGTTCATCCTCTTCGGACGAAATGTAGCCAACCGCGGCCAGGTGCGCGCGTTGGTGGAAACTTTGCGCGAAACTGTGGGGGATTCGCGCGCTCCCGTCTTAATCGACCAGGAGGGCGGGCGCGTGGTGCGGCTGAAGCCGCCCGAATGGCGCGAGCGTCCCGCCGCGGCACGTTTTGGCGAGGTCTATGGCGCCTCGCAAGAGGCGGCGATCGAGGCGGCCTACCTCAACGCCAGACTGATCGCCGCCGACCTCGGCGAAATCGGCATCAATGTCGATTGCCTGCCGGTGCTGGACCTGCCGGTGGAGGGCGCCGACGACATCATTGGCAACCGCGCCTTCGCGCGCGATCCCGCAGCCGTTATCGCGCTCGGGCGTGCGGTCATCGAAGGGCTGCTGGAGGGCGGCGTATTACCAGTGATGAAGCACATCCCGGGCCATGGCCGCGCCTTGGCGGATTCCCATTTGGCACTCCCGCGCGTCGCCACTGCCGCTGAGGAATTGAGCGCGACCGACTTTGTCACCTTCCGCAGCCTGAACCCGTGCCCGATGGCGATGACTGCGCATGTGGTCTACGAAGGCATCGATCCGCAGCGCCCGGCGACGACCAGCCCGAAAGTGATTCGCGACGTGATTCGCGGCGAAATCGGCTTCGATGGGCTGCTGATGACCGACGACATCTCGATGGGCGCCCTGGAAGGGCCGATTTCCGTGCGCGCCAAGGCGGCCCTGTTCGCCGGCTGCGATGTCGTGCTTCACTGCAATGCCAAGATGGATGAGATGATAGAAGTGGCCGCTGCCACCAAGCCGCTCGAAGGAGCATCGCTCAAGCGCGCGGAGCATGCGCTCTCGCTGCTGAGCGAGGCGGTTGCCTTTGATCCCGTCGAGGCGGAGGCGCATCTGAGCAAGTTGCTGGAATCACCGCCATGAGCGAGCTGAGCGAAATACCCGACGAGTTCGAGAGCTTCGACGTCGCGGCAGACGAAGCGCTAGTGGTGACGGTGGACGGGTTCGAGGGGCCGTTGGACCTGCTGCTGACGCTCGCGCGCAACCAAAAGGTTGACATCGCCAAGATGTCCATCCTCAAGCTGGCGGATCAGTATCTTGAGTTCATCGAAACCGCTCGGAAGATGAATCTTGAGCTCGCCGCGGATTATCTGGTGATGGCTGCCTGGCTCGCCTATCTGAAGTCGCGCCTGGTCTTGCCGCAGCCGGAGGGTGCCGAAGGTGAGCCGACCGCCGACGAGATGGCGTCGCGCCTACGCTGGCGCCTGCAGCGGCTGGAGGCGATGCGCGAGGCCGCCGCCAGGCTGATGGCGCGCGACCGGCTGGGGCGGGAGGTCTTCGCGCGCGGCATGCCGGAGCCAGTGAATGTCGTGAAGCTGAGGACTTACAAGGACTCGCTCTACGATCTTCTCACCGCGTATGCGGCCGACCGGGTTAAGAAGCTGCGTGGCAAGACGTACCAGCCATTCACCTCGCCGGTGCTGCTGATCGAGGAGGCGCGTCAAAGGCTCGAGAACATGTTGGGCCGCATCCCCGACTGGAGCGGTCTGACGAAGCTGCTCCCATTCGAATGGTCAGGCGGGCCGCGGCGGCGTTCGGCGCTTGCGAGCACCCTTCTGGCGTGCCTAGAACTGGCCAGGGATGGGCGTGTCGAGATTCGCCAGCTCGCGCCGTTCGACGAGATTTATGTCAGGGACCGCGTTTACGGAGCTATATCATGAACCGCGTCTTGCGTATGAGAGAAGCGCTGGCCGAGGCGATTGGCGGCGAATTGCTTGTCTCCGTGGCGGAGGAAGACCCTGTGTCCGGTGTTAACATCGAGCATTTGCGGATGGCCGAAGCTCTGCTGTTCGCGGCCTCTGAGCCGCTGGGCAGCGAGGACTTGGCGTCGTCGTTGCCCGAAGGCGCTGACGTCGCCGGTCTGATAGCCGAACTTCAACGTGTCTATGAAGGCCGAGGGGTAAACCTCGTCCGCGTCGCGGAAAAATGGCAGCTGCGCACGGCGCCCGACCTTTCATTCTTGTTGCGCCGGGAAACACCCGAGCAAAAACGGCTATCGCGCGCGGCGATCGAGACTTTGGCGATTGTCGCCTATCACCAGCCCGTCACCCGGGCCGAAATCGAGGATATTCGCGGCGTCATGCTGTCGAAGGGCACCATCGACGCTTTGATGGAGATCGGCTGGGTCAAGATAAGGGGCCGCAAGCGCACCCCCGGGCGCCCGGTAACCTACGGCACGACCGAGGCGTTCCTGGTCCAGTTCGGGCTAGAGAACGTAAGCCACCTGCCGGGCATGGACGAATTGAAGGCCGCGGGGTTCTTCGAGGCCATGCCGCCATCCGGGTTCGAAGTGCCGTCGCCAAGCGACCAGCTCGGTCCCGACGAAGACCCTTACGAAGGCGACGAGGCGGGCGATCTGGCCACTGGAGGCTCGGACCCCTTTGCGCCGGCGCCGTCGGGCGAATAGGGCACAATTCCCTCAGCAAGGGTCATTGAGCGGTGGCCCGCAATCGGCGAAAATGATCCCCGCAGGGGCATGGGACCGTTCGGTCCCCGATTGAAGGAGCAGACGATGAAGACCGCTCTGAAGGTTGCTGCGTGCGCCGTGGGATTAATCGGCGCGCTCGGCCAAATGGCTTATGCAGACTCGCCCCCACCGCCGCCAACACCGCCGCCGCCCGCACACAACAGCACCTGCATCAACACCAGCCAGATCGACCACCTTTCGTATCCGGACAACCGCACGATCCTTTTCCATATGATCGGCGGCCCCGTGAAGATCTGGCGCAACGATCTGACGTATGAGTGCTCCGGCCTAAAATTCGAGCAAGGGATCGCGTGGTCGATATGGGGCGATCAAGTTTGCTCAAACATGCAGGTCTTCTACGTGCTCCGGCGCCACACCCCGTGCATGTTGGGTGCTTTCACGCCCTACACGCCGCCTCCGCCGCCGACTGACGCTCCGCACTGAAGTTGGGCGAAGTGGGAGTAGCGAATGGGATAAGACCATTCGCTACTCGCCGTCTTCCTCCAGCTCCACGACGACCGCTTGGCCGTCTTCCAAAGCGATGGCGAGCGCGCCTTTGCGCAACGCGATGGCGTCCTTGCCGAACACCTCGTGGCGCCAGCCATGCAGGGCTACGACGCCTTCGTCGTCGCCGGCGGCCAAGCGTTCGATGTCGTCGGCGTTGGCGATCAGCCGCGGCGCCACTCCGCATTCCTCGGCCCTCAGCCGGAGGAGGGTCTTCAGCAGGTCGACGGTCGCCGCGGACGGCTCATGGCGGCTGCGCTTACGCTCGCGCAATTCGGCGACGTCGGGCGGCGGCGCATCGCGGCCTTGCTCGACGGCCTCCAGCAGGCTCTTGCCCATGCGCGAGGCGGCGAAACCTTTCGGCACCGAGCGGATGCGCTCGAGCGCCTCCGGCCCATCGGGCGGATTGGCCGCGATTTCCAGCAGCACTTCGTCCTTGAGAATGCGGCCCCGCGGCGTATCGCGGGTCTGCGCCTCGCGCTCGCGCCAAGCGGCCACGGCGGCCAACGTCGCCAGAAAGCGCTTGTTGGCGGTGCGCGGCTTCAGCCGCTTCCAGGCATGGACAGGATCGAGCGCATAGAGTTCCTCGCTCTTCAGCGCCGCGATTTCCTCCGCCACCCAGCTTTCGCGGTTGCTCTTCGCCAGCTGGGCCGAAAGCTTTTCGTAGATCGTGCAGAGATGCGTCACGTCGGCGAGCGCGTATTCGAGCTGGCGCTTGCTGAGCGGACGGCGCGCCCAATCGGTGAAGCGGGCCGACTTGTCGACCTCGGCATGGGCGATTTTGCGCGCCAGGGTCTCGTAGGACGCCGCCTCGCCGAATCCGCAGACCATCGCGACGATCTGAGTGTCGAACAGCGGATCGGGAATGACCCGGCCGCGATACCAGAAGATCTCGATGTCCTGGCGGCCGGCATGCAGCACCTTGACGATGCGCGGATCCTTGAGGAGGGGAAAAAACGGCGCGAGATCGAGGCCCTCGGCCAGCGGGTCGACGATGGCGGCGACGCCGGGAGCGGCGATCTGGAGCAAGCAGAGTTTCGGCCAATAGGTCGAATCGCGCATGAACTCTGTGTCGAGGGCGATATAGGTCTTGGCCTTCAGCTCCTCGGCCAAGGCCTCCAAATCTGCAGTGGTTTCCACAATCCTCATGAGAAGGTGATAGCGGATTCGGGCGCGCGCCGCGCCTGACTTAACGCCCCGCGTGGCGCTTCGCTGCACCGCGGGGGCAGGGCAGGCGCTTTCGGCTTCCGCAAGATAATTGTTTTCGATTTTTCGCCGGGGGGGGGAGGGGGGATCCTCCGCCGATTTCCGAAACTGCAATTCAAATCCCGAAAATGGCGCTTAAGCATTTGAATTACATACTTAAAGCGCGTATTGCGAGCGCACCTCAAGTTTGCACCGCAGCGCCCGGGGTTCGCCGCTAGTCTGCGCGAACCTCGACTTTGCGGGGCCGCCTTCTCCGCGCCTCCGCACTTTTGTTTGCGAGCCTCCTTCGACAAAGAATACCGAAGAGATGTGGAAACCGGCGTCATCGCCTTCAAGACCGTGCGGCGAAATGGACCAGCGGCGCCGGCTCCTACGCACATCATTGCACGCGGAGAACGCGGAGCGGACGCGAGCCTCCGTATGAGATTTTCCGGAAGATGGAGAGCAGGTGCTCCCGGTACGGAATTCTCGTATGCTTTGGCTGTCAGTCACAAAACGGGGACCAGAAATGCGATGGTTCGGCAAGAAGGTGTCCACCCTGTGGATAGAAGATTCGGAAGGGCGAAGGCACCTAACCGAGGAGGGCAAGCGCAAATTCGACCGGTGGGAAGAAGAGGGAAAAATCCAACGCGTCGATTGCCAAGTGCATATTCTTGACCCAGCACAAGACGGGGAACGAGTTGAGACGTGGCTTATTGGTGCTGACGGTAGCAGCTTAGACCGAGAAACGTACAACCGCCTGAGAGACGAAAGAGGACACCTATACGCGCTTATTCATTACAAAGCGGAAGAGAAGGAATTGTATCTTGTCGCAAAGCCAATGTGGGATCAGGCTTTCGACGCTTTCAATCGATGATGCCAGATTATTCTTCATCGCTGTATTTGCGCGACAAATGCGGGTCTTTAAGCGTAATTTATGGTCAATGTATCAAGTCAATCCACTTGAAGGCCATGCTTTCCATGAGGCTCTCCTCGGAACCAAAGAGCGAGAATTCGGTGAGGTTGAATCTCTCGAGGAGGCTCAAAACTTTCGTGCGCTCGGCTGCCGGGACTTCGATCTTATACAAGCGATCTTGATCGGTATGGCCCAAATCGAACACACTCTGGTGTGATGCAAATTGCCAAGGCCGTCCATCTTCGTCACGACGCTGAACGCAAACGGTGTAGCAAGCCTGCTGTCGGAAATGACGAGCATGTGTTTTCAAGGCCATTCCGCCGTGCGTGAGAATGTGTGGCCGGTTCGTCGTGCTGGACTTCTGATTGTTCGGGGTTTCTGAATACGCGAAAATCGCCACCTTCTCTGCGCCGGTTACATTTGCCTTTGCGAAAGCAAAATACGCGGCGATATAGGGCGAACGGCTCCAATCCATGAGCGGTGAAGGAAAACCGTGATGGCGAAGATATGCCAGATACCCAAAGGCTGGCATGAACTTAAAATACGGGCCGAAATTGTCTCCAGGCTCCGACCATTCGGGCAGGGGCCACGTATTTCCAGCAAACGCCGCCACTTCCGGCAGCGTTCGCCGCATTAGCTGATCGTACTCTTCGACGAAGAAAGGGGACTCCCTGCGGCGCTCAAGCGTGGTCGTGAGTTGCCATTCTGCATCTGGCAGCCCACGGAAATACACGCCACTTCGTGAGGCCCTATTCTCGGTTTCAATCTCGCGCAGCTTCCGCTCACATTCTTCCCAATCGGCGGCGACAATGGCTTGCGATGGCGACATTCGTTACCTATTCAGATGCTTGGAAGTCGTCGGCGCACCTGTTCAAAAAATGAACAGGGACACTCCCCAAGCGGCCAAGAATATCGCCGTCTGTATCACGCTATTCCAAGCTGTGACCAAAACGTTTGTGGTGAGCATTGACGGCATCAATGATGTAGTCGCGCCATATTGCCTTCGATTGGCGTCGGCGAGAACGGTGCTGCCGAAGAAATACGCGCCGAACACGACGGGCGGCACGAACAGCCACCATACTTGGTGCAGAAAACCCATCAGGAGCGCGATAAGAGCACCACCCCAAACAAGTTTGACAAACAATCTTGGATTCATGGCGCGGCCCTTCTCCGAGTCTAATAATCGGGCAATGGATTTAATCGACGAACCGCGCCATCATAGGCTTTCGATTTCGCGGAGCAAAGAGCAGGAAGAATAGGTACAAAATTTGCGCACCAGGAGCACGTGTCTCCATCGTTCTACTTCGCCGGCAGGCCCACGGTGCGCCCAGGCATGCCCGCCGCATCAAAATAGCGCGTGGAACCGACCTCTTGCAGCTCCAGCACCGTGCGGAAGCCGTTGGAGGCTGCCGGCGAGACGATCTTCCGGCGAACGACCTTGGGCATCTTGCCCTTGAGCGCCTCGACGATCACGCGGCCCTTGAGCGTGCCCGGCCCGGGCAGCTCCACACCCAGGATATGCGCGAGCGTCGGAGCGACGTCGACATTGCCGACCGGCGCCTTGTCCACGAACTTGGCTTTGAAATCGGGGCCGATCGCCGCCATGAAATTGCGCGTGTCGGCGCGGCTGAAGCTGCCGTGATTGCCCTGGCCGGTATGCAGGCCGGTGTCGGCAATCTCCGCCGTGCACATCTGTTCGCCCAGCTTGCAGCCCTTCACCACGAAGGAACGGAAGCCCACAACGATGTCGGGTCGCGGCACGGTCGACGAGCCGATCAGATTGATGTCGCTCATCGGCAGCGCGCCGTCGAAATCCTTTGGGTTGCCGTTCTTGAGGAGGGCGTCATTGACGAACAGGGCGCCGACATAGGGCGCTTCGAGCAACTTGTCGAAGATCGCCTTGGCCGCAGCGCGCCCGCCAGGCACATAGATGAAATCACTGCCGCCGTTCGCCGCGACAATAGCCATCGGCGCATCAGGCGAGGGACCGATCAGGGCATTGCCGCTCTGCGGATGATCGCCGCTGGCGAGATCGAGCAAGGCGTTCGACTGGTCCGGATCGTAGACATTCTGGCCGCCCAGCCATTTGGCCACATCCAGCGCCACGAAGCCGCCAGGCAATGACGTGCGCCCCAAGGTTCCATCGGGCGTCGGAATGCCCTTGGCGATGGTCGAGAAACCATGGTCGGCGATCACGAACACATCGGTGTTGTCGGCCATGCCCCATTGCTTCAGCGCATCCAGGATGCCCTTTAGATCGTTGTCGGCGTTGCCGATGGCGGTGCGTCCGCTGGCGCTGTTGATGCCGGGAACAAGATGGCCGTCGCTGTCGATCGCGCCGTGCTGGGTGGTGTCGGGATCGCGCGACCAGAACAGCATCACGAACGGCTTTCCGGAATCCTTGAGGTCTGGAATCAGGACCTGCGTCGTTGCCGACAGAAGGTAGGATTGCTGGGTGAGGTTGGGCGTTGAGGTGAAAGCGGGCGCGGCCTCGCCGGTGGCGTGAAGGACATCCGCCGCGAGCAATCCGCTCAGCGTCGTGCTCTTGGTCGGCGTGCCGTCGGCGTTCTCGGCGCGGTTGGTCGCCTCATCGATGAAGATGCCCAACGGGCCGTCGACGCGGTTATCCTTGCTGTCGAGCGCGCCGAGGAACTGGATTGCCGCCGGCCCCTTCTTGCCGACGAGGACGGTGTTGTAGCCCGCCGCGCGCGCGGACTGCAGCAAGGTAGTTTGCCCCAGATAGGCATCGCCGAAATGCGCCTTCACTTCACGTAGAATGCAATCGTCTTCCAGGAAGACGACGGTCATGTCCATCCGGCAGGAAACCGGAAAGCCCGTGTGCAGCACATTGGCGTAATCGCCGGTATCGCCAAGGTAGTGCCCGGTGGCGATGGCCGAGGCGTTGGCCGTGGTCACCGTCGGGTAGACCGCATGGCTGTTGCTGAAATCGACGCCTTGGCGGCGGAGCTTGGCCATGGTGGGGGCCGTCTCGGACGTCACGCTCGTATAGCGCAACCCGTCGGCGACGAAGATCACCACGTTGCGCTGTGCCTGGGCGGGCAGGGCCATGGCGAGGCCGACGATGACGGGCAGGACGAGCCGAGAAATGGTCATGCTGCTGGAATCCTTCGGATAAGGAGCTAGAGCCTAAGCCCGCTTTGCGACAAATAAAGCATAATCTGCTGCCCGATTCGGGCCTTGACCGCAGGGGTGCGAACCCGCCACATACCGCCCGTTTTTGAAGGATTTGCAATGCACGCCTATCGCACCCACACCTGCGGCGAACTGCGCAAGAAGGACGTCGGCCGACGCGTCCGGCTGTCCGGTTGGGTCAACCGGCGGCGCGACCATGGCGGGCTGTTGTTCATCGACCTGCGCGACCATTACGGCCTCACCCAGTGCGTGATCGAGCCGGACGCCGCCGCCTTCGCCACGGTGGACAAGGCGCGCTCCGAATGGGTTCTCACGCTCACCGGCGAGGTGGAGGAGCGCATCGACGACACCGTCAATCCGGACCTTCCGACCGGCGAGGTCGAACTGCGCATCCACGAAGCCGAGATTCAATCGCAGGCGGCCGAGTTGCCGCTGCCGATATTCGGCGATCTGGATTATCCCGAGGACATCCGGCTGAAATACCGCTTCCTCGATTTGCGACGCGAGCGCCTGCATAAGAACATTACGCTGCGCTCCAAGGTGATCTCGTCGATCCGCCGCCGGATGATCGATCAGGGTTTCACCGAGTTCCAGACGCCGATCCTGACCGCGAGTTCGCCCGAAGGCGCACGCGATTTTCTGGTGCCTTCGCGGCTCCATCCCGGTCAGTTCTACGCGCTGCCGCAGGCGCCGCAGCAGTTCAAGCAGCTTATCATGGTGGCGGGCTTCGACCGCTATTTCCAGATTGCTCCCTGTTTCCGCGACGAGGACGCCCGCGCCGACCGCTCGCCCGGCGAGTTCTACCAGCTCGACGTGGAAATGAGCTTCGTCACGCAAGACGATGTTTTTGCTGCGGTTGAGCCGGTGCTGGCCGGCGTGTTCGAGGAGTTCGCGGTGGGCCGCAGCGTGTCGCCCGCGCCGTTCCCGCGCATCGCCTACGACGAATCCATGCTGAAATACGGCGTCGACAAGCCCGACCTGCGTAACCCCATCGTCATTACCGATGTGTCCGACGTGTTCGCGCGGGACGATGTGGCGTTCAAGGCATTCAAGGACAAGACCGTGCGGGCCGTCCCCGCGCCGGGCGCCGCCACGCAGCCGCGCTCATGGTTTGACAAGCTCGAGGCCTGGGCCAAAGCCGATCTGGGCGCGCCGTTGGGCTATATCGTATTCGAGGGGCAGGGCGGAACGCTCTCCGGCAAGGGACCCATCGCCAAATTTCTATCTCCGGAAGCGCTGGCCGAACTCGCCTCCGTGGCGGGCGTCAAGCCGGGCGATGCGCTGTTCTTCTCCGCCAATGCCAAGAAGGATCGTTCCGCCGCGCTGGCCGGGCAGGTGCGTATTCGGCTGGGCCGCGACTTAGGGCTCATCAAGGAAGGCGAATTCCGCTTCTGCTGGATCGTCGATTTCCCGATGTACGAGTGGAACGAGGAGGAGAAGAAGATCGACTTCTCGCACAATCCGTTTTCCATGCCGCAATACGACCGCGAGAAGTTCCTGGCGCTGGATGGAGCCGACCGCGAGACGATCCTGGGGCTCAAAGCCTATCAGTACGATATCGTCTGCAACGGCATCGAGCTGTCGAGCGGCGCCATCCGCAATCACGACCCCGATGTGATGCTGAAGGCGTTTGAAATCGCGGGCTACGCGCGCGAAGAGACCGAGCAGAAATTCGCCGGGATGCTGAACGCGTTCCGTTATGGCGCCCCGCCGCACGGCGGCACCGCGCCGGGCATCGACCGCATCGTCATGCTGATCGCCGGCGTCGAGAATCTGCGCGAAGTCACCATGTTCCCGATGAACCAGCAGGCCCAGGACCTGATGATGAACGCGCCTTCCGAAGCTTCGCTCAAACAGCTGCGCGAACTACATATTCGGGTGGTGCCGCCGGGAAACAAGTAGCGGCGGTTAGTTCAGTTTCTCGGGCAGGTCCTTGAGGCTGTCCTGGACGAGTTCGGCGGAGCGCGTCTCGTCCATCCGCGCGGCGATCAGCTTCTCGGCGGCGCCGGCAGCCCTGTCGGCGGCAATGGCGCGGATTTCCGCGAGTGCCGCGGCTTCGGCCTGCTCGATCTTTTCCTTGGCCATTTGGGCGCGGCGGTCGATCTGGCCGCGCAGCTGGGTACGCATTTCCTTGGCGAAGCGCTCGGCTTCCGCTTTGGCATCGGCAATGATGGCGCTGACTTCGCTTTCGGCCTGCGCCGCCTTCTGCACATAGGAAGCCAGCACGCCGGCGGCTTCTTCGCGCAGTCGCTTGGCTTCGTCGAGTTCGCCGGCGATCGCCGCGGAGCGTTCATCGAGGAACTTGGCCAACATCGCCGGCACGCGCACGCGCAGGAATATGCCCAGCACGATGAGGAGGCCGACAGCCACCCAGAATTCGGGATTTTGGAATAAGGTCATCGTTACACCCGGTACCTCAGCACGATGGATCGCCAGCAGAAACACCGCCAAGCCGATCGCAAGCGACAACGTCGCAAGGCGAAAAGTCGACATGGCGCTTCCTCCCCATCGTCAGGCACTCGATGCCTTGACGGCCGCCTCGGCCTCCTGGGGAGATACAGTATCCCCAATCAGCCGCGCGACGATAGCCGCTGCCGCATCTTGCGCCGCGATTGTGACATGTTTTGCCGCCTCTTGACGCGACGCGGCGATCCGGGCCTCGGCGTCCGCCATGTCCTGCTTGGCCTCGGAGTCCGCGGCGGCTCTGGCTTTTTCGACCTCGTCAGAGACCAGCGTCCGGCTTTCTTCGGCCAATTTCTGGGCGCGGGTCCGGCCCTCGGCGAGAGTAGCGTGGTAGGCGGCGAGCGTCGCCTCGGCGTCCCTGCGGTGCGCATACGCGGTCGCAAGATCGCCGGCGACTTTTCCCTTGCGCTCGCCGATCACCCCGCCGATGCGCGGGCTGACGATGCGCCACATCACCAGAAGCAAGACGGCGAACGTGATCGCGAGCCAGAAAATCTGACTCGGGAAAGTGTCCGTCTTGAACGGCGGAAACGCGGCGCCCTGCGGCACCTCGGTTCCCATCGTGGCGGGCGCGCCGGCCATCAGGTGAACAGGATGATCAGAGCGATCACCAGGCCGTATAGCCCGGTCGCTTCGCACAGCGCGAAGCCGAGCAGCAGATTGGTGGTCTGGCTGGAAGCGGCGCCCGGATTGCGCAGCGCACCGGCCAGGTAGCTGCCGAAGACGATCCCGATGCCGTTACCGGCTCCGGCAAGCGCGATGCAGGCAAGTCCCGCGCCGATCATTTTTGCCGCGTGAAGATCCATTTTTAAGAGACTCCTTGGTTCAGTCAGTGTTGTCCGTGAAGGTGCAGGGCTTCGTTGAGATAGATGCAGGTGAGGATGGCGAAGACATAGGCTTGCAAGAACGCCACCAACATTTCCAGCGCGCCGATGAAGACGATCATGAACATCGGCGTTATGGAGAGCAGCGAGAGAACGCCGCCCGCGGCGCCCAATGCGACCACGAAACTCGCGAATACGGCAAGCATCGTGTGGCCCGCCAGCATATTGGCGAACAGACGCACGGAGAGGCTGACCAGCCGCGTCATGAACGAGATAATCTCGATCGGCACCAGCAGGATCAGAAGAAGAAACGGCGCCTTGGGCACGAACAGCTTGAGAAAGCCCAGCCCGTGCTTCGCGAACCCGACGATCACCACGGTGAGCATGACGATCGCCGTCAGCGCGAAGGTGACGACGATCTGACTGGTGACCGTAAAGGCCCCGGGCAGCAAGCCGAGGAAATTACTGAACAGCACGAACATGAAGATGGCGAACACGAAGGGGAAGAACACTAGCCCCTCCTCGCCCATCGTCGAATCGATCATGTTGGCGACAAATTCGTAGGAAAGCTCGGCCATGGATTGCGTGCGCGACGGCACCAGACGGCGGCGCGACATGGCCAGCGTGAGGAACAGCGTCACCACCGCGACGACCAGGCACATGAACAAGGACTGATTTGTGAAGGAGAGGTCATAGGGACCGACGTGCAACGGCACGATCGGCTTTACCTCGAACTGCTCCATGGGGTTCATCGCCACGGCGCTATTTCTCCACGTCTTTCCTCGCCATTTCGGCGTTCAACTCTTTTGCTGCCGCCATCACGTTGCGGATTCCCGCCGCGGCGCCCAACACGAACAGCACAACCATTCCCCATGGGCGCGTCTGAATATGCGCCCAATGCTCAAACGCCCAATCGGCGCACCACCCTAGACCCGCGCCCACCAGCAGCCCCGAGGCCATTTCGGTCGCGAAGCGGAAAGCGATCCCCAGCGACGACGGCGGGGCGGTCTTCGCTCGCTGCGCGCCTCGCTGGCTTGCCTCGTCGATACGTTCGCCGAGCCTCCTCAGATCGTCCGATTCGGGAGGAGTCATGCGACGGGCTCCCCGCTTCGCCATTGGTTGTGATGCGGCTCGGTTCGAAAGCGGGCGGACCATAGGGGCAGGGGAAAATGCCGTCAAGCCGAAGCGGATGCACTCAAGACCTTGGAAGAATTGGCCGAATCGCGGACGCGGCGATATGGACGAAGTTTACTCCGCCGCAACCCGTTCGGCTTCGGCCAAGGTTACCGAAACCAGCTGGCTGACCCCGCGCTCGGCCATGGTAACGCCGAACAGCCGATGCACGCGCGACATGGTCAGCGCGTGGTGGGTGATGACCAGGAAGCGGGTGTCGGTGAGGCGGGTCATTTCGTCGAGCAGGTTACAGAAGCGCTCGACATTGGCGTCGTCGAGCGGCGCGTCCACTTCGTCCAGCACGCACACCGGCGCCGGGTTCACCAGAAACACGCCGAAAATCAACGCCATCGCGGTCAGCGCCTGTTCACCGCCCGAAAGCAGCGTGAGGTTCTGCAGGCGTTTGCCGGGCGGGCGGGCATAGATTTCCAGGCCGGCCTCCAGCGGATCGTCGGATTCCGTGAAGCTGAGCTTGGCCTCGCCGCCGCCGAACAGCTTTGTGAACAGGGTCTGGAAATTCACGTTCACTTTCTCGAACGACGCCAGGAGCCGTTCGCGGCCTTCCCGGTTCAGGCTCTGGATGCCCCGGCGCAGCCGTTCGACCGCGCCGATCAAATCGTTGCGGTCGGCGATCAGCGTCGCGAGGCGTTGTTCGTGTTCGGTCGCTTCTTCTTCCGCGCGAAGATTGACGCCGCCCAGCTGCTCGCGCTCCTGCTTGAGCTTTTCGACGCGCTTTTCGGCTTGCTCGAGGGGCGGGAGTTCCTCCTCTTCCTTGAGGCCGGCGCGTTCCGCCAGTTCGCCGGGCGCGATCTCCAATTCGTCGCGGATGCGTTCCGCGAGCTCCGCAATGCGAGCCTGTGCGCCTTCGAGCAGCGCTTCTTCGCGGGCCCGTTCCTCGCGCGCCGCCGACAGCGCCTGATCCGCGCCCTTGGCGAGCTTGTCGGCCTCGGCGAGAACGGTTTCCGCCTCGGCGCGGGCGTCGCCGGCTAGGCCCCGCGCGGTTTCGGCGCCGCCGATGGCATCGAGCAGCGCGGCGCGCTTCTGCGCCACGGCTTGCGGCAAGGCCTCGGCTGCGATCAGCTCCTCGCCGAGTTCGCCCGAGCGCCGTTCAAGTTCGCCGATATGGTCTCCGGCGGCGGCCCGCCGCTCGTCCCAGCGCGTGCATTCTTCGCCGATCGCCGACTGGCGCCTGCTGCGAACCTCGCCGTCATACTTCATTGCTTCGAGCGCGGCGCGGGCGTTGGAACTGGCAGCACGCGCTTGCGTCGCCTGTTGGCGGGCCTCTGCAACGCTTTCAATCAGCGCGACGCCGTCGCCCAATTCGGTGAGCGCCTGAGCGGCCTGCTGTTCGGCTTCGCGCGCCGTGTCGCGCGATTGCCTCAAGCGGCGGATTTCGGCCTCTAGAGACGCCAGCCGCGAGCTACGCTCCGCTGCCGCGCGCATGAATTTGGCGGAAGCCTCCTGAGCGGCGAGGATGGCATGTTCGTGGCGGCGTTCTTCCTGTTCGGCCTCGCGGACGGCGACGCGCGCGGCCTCCGCCGCCGCTTTCGCCGCAGCATGATCGGCGGCCGCTTTTGCGCGGGCGTCCGAGGCGGATCCGATCAATCTTTCCAGCGACGCAAGCCGGTTTCTCTGCGACAGGCGGACCGCCGCGGCCGAAGGCGCGTCGGCCGAGGCACGGTAACCGTCCCAGCGCCACAGATCGCCGCGCGGCGACACCAGACGTTGGCCGGCTTTGAGAAGCTTCTGTAGGGCCGATCCCTGGTCGGGCGAGACGACCCCCGTCATCAGCAGCCGCCGCGCCAGCGCACGCGGACCCTTGACGAATTCGGCGAGCGACCTGGCGCCTCCGGGCAACGCAGCCGCTTTATCGCCGGCGCCCAGGTCGAGCCAATGACACGGCGCAGCTTCATCGAGCGGAGCCTGAAGATCGTCGCCGAGCGCCGCCGCAAGCGCGGCTTCGTAGCCGGGCTGAACCGTCACGGCGTCGACCAGCGGCGGCCAGGTGCCGTGCCCCTCGGGGTTGAGCAACTCGCTTAGCGTCTTTGCCTCGACGGAGAGGCGCTGCAATTCGCGCTCGGTTTCTTCCAGCGGCACGCGGGCGTGCAGTTCGGCCTGTTCGGCTTCGGTCAGGCTCCCGCGCGCGATCGCCGCGGCGGTGGAAGCGGCAAGCGCCAGAGTTCGAGCGCTGTCGGCGGCGGAATCCGCCGCGCCTAGATCAGGCGCCTCGGCGCTGCCATCCATGGCGACGTCGAGCCGGGTTCCGACCTCTGCAAGCTGCTGGCCGCTGGTTTCAGCCAGTTCCGCTGCGAGATTACGTGAACGTTCCAGGCTCGCGCGGCGGGCATTGTGTTCGGCCAAATCCGAGGTCAGCCGTTCGAGCAGGCGTTCCGCCTCCGCCAGCGCGTCGCTCAGCTCGGCAGCGCTACTTTCCGCTCCGGCGATGTCCTCTTGCGCGCGTTGCTGAGCGTCGTCGAGTGCGCTCGTCTCCTCCGCGAGGGCCGCGAGCGCATTTTCGGCGTCGCGCTGCAGGCCGCGTTCGCGTTCGACGTCCTGCGCGGTTTGGGCGATGCGCTGGCGCAGCGATTGGGCGGTTTCGCGGGCGCGTGCCTCTTCGGCATCCAGGGCGTCGCGTTCCGCCAGCAGGCGATGGAGCGCCGCGGCTTTCTCCGCCTCGCTCTGGCGCAATGCCGGCAAGGCGGCGGCGGCATTGGCCTGACCGGTCGAGGCCTGCGCCGCCCGCTCGGTGCAGTCCGCAACCACGGCGGCGGCGGCGGCAAGCGCTTCACTCGCGGCCTTGGCGCGCAGTTCGGCGGCGGTCCAGCGCAGATAATGCGCCAGTGCCTCGGCGCGGCGGATATGGCCGGAGAGATTGCGATAGCGCGAGGCTTGGCGGGCCTGGCGCTTGAGGTTTTGCAAATGGCCTTCGACTTCGCGGATGACGTCGTCGAGGCGCGACATGTTCGCTTCGGCGGCGCGCAGGCGCAATTCGGCCTCGTGACGGCGCTGGTGCAGACCGGTGATGCCGGCCGCCTCTTCCAGAATGGCGCGCCGAGCCAGCGGCTTCTGGCTGATCAACTGGGAGATCTGCCCCTGACGGACGAAAGCGGTGGAGGAAGCGCCCGAGGAAGCGTCGGCGAAGAAGATTTGAACGTCGCGCTGGCGCACGTCGCGGCCGTTGAGCCGATAGACCGAACCGGCATCGCGCTCGATACGGCGCGAAACCTCAATCGTGTCGAACTGGTCATAAGGCGGGTTCGCGGTGCGGTCGGAATTGTCGATGGTGAGCGTCACCTCCGCCATGTTGCGCGAGGGGCGCGCCGCCGAGCCCGCGAAGATGACGTCGTCCATCTCGCTGCCGCGCACCGAGGTGGGGCGCGCTTCGCCCATTACCCAGCGTAGGGCGTCGAACAGGTTGGACTTGCCGCAGCCGTTTGGGCCAACGATCGCGGTCAGACCTGGCTGGATGAACAGCTCGGTCGGCTCGACGAACGATTTAAACCCGGAAAGCCTTAATCGGTCGAACTTCAACTTGATCCTGCGCTGCTGCGCTGCCCGCTATTTGTGCTTGGACAGCAAGGAATCGAATCTCGCCTGTAACGCCGGCCAAGTCGCGTCCTCGGCCTGGACGATCTCTCCGTTAACCACGAAGGTCGGCGTGCCTTGGATGTTGTATTTCGTCTCGCCGTCCTGGGCGACTTGATTGATGCGGTCCTGCTCGTTCTTGTCGGCGATGCATTGATCCACTTTTTCAGTACTCATTCCGGCGATGCGAGCCACCTGAATGAGACCGCCGCGCACATCGGTAATGCCGTATTCCGGATCCCATGTTTTCTGATTCCTGAACAGCAGGTCAAGGAACCAGAAGTACTTATCCGCAGGCAAACAGCGCGCGATTGCTTCGGCTGCGCCGTCCGAGGGATTCAACAGGAAGGTGCGGAAGATGTAGAAGACCTTCCCCGTGTCGATGTATTTCGCCTTGATGTCCGGGAAAATTGTTTCGTCGAAATGGGCGCAGTGCGGGCAGGACGGGGCCGCATATTCAAGCACTTTGATTGGCGCGTCAGGCGAACCAAGAGTGCGGTCGTCATTGTACACTTGGATAGAGGTGTTCTGACCGGCGGCTGCCGCCGAGCCGCTGCCCGGTGTGGAACTGAAGACGAAGAAATAGAGAATGGCCGCAATCGCGAGAACGCCCACCGCGCCGCCGGCAATCATCATCTGGGTCTTCGAGAAGAGGGGGCCGGCATCCGCCGTCGACCTTGCCGGCTCGGGCGCCGGGGCCGGTTTGGCCTTTTTGGCCGCGGCTTCCAACCCCGGGACGGCGCTGCGCAGAAGTGTCCGCAAAGCGTCGATCTCGCCGCGCTCCGTCTTGGCCATTTCGCTCTGGCCGGCGGCGCTGAACGTCGCCGCCTTCTGTTCACGCTCCAGGATGATTTTGGAAAAGATCGTCAGGACGTCGACATCCGTCGCGCCCGGGTGGCCGTCGACCGCCCTCAAAACTTCCTGAAACGTGGCGAGCCGGCGCGGGTTATCGGGCGGCGTCGATGTCAGCGCGGTGATTAACAGCTCTCTGAGGGCCATCCGTGATCTCCAAATCAGGTCGTCGAGTCGGGGCGAACCGCTATATTAGTCCGACTTCGCCGGGCGCGGGCAAGGCTCCTCAGAGCCTCACGAAGTCCTTCCGGTCCATGGTATTTTTGCACCGGGTCGGTGGGGAGCAACGGACCGGTCGGCTGCCGGTGAGTCGGCGGGGCGGAACGGGCGGCTAGCGTCCCCTGAACGAATCGCAATCGCGTGACGGCTTGGCGGCCTAAATAAGCGTTAATGCGCTCGCACAGCGGGCGGGTTTCGTGCTGCAGAAACAAGGCTGCGGCCGGTTCGGCTTTGAGGGTCAGGACGCCGCCATTCGGACCTTCGGAAAGCCGGAGCGGGCGGGCGAGGCGCGCGGTTTCTGGCCCGGCGATCTCGTCCCATCGCAGCACGAGGGTCGGATCGGAAAAGCCGGCGCGGCTGAAGGCGGTCTGGGCTGTCAGCGCTGCGTCAGGCGCAAGGGCCGAAACCCAGTTCCGGCGTCGCGCTTGTTCAATGTCCTTCGAACCGGTCATGTTGGCGATTATGCACGGGTCACACCCCTCCAAGCAAAGCCCTCGCGGGCCTCGCGCACAGCGTTTGCTCGCTTGGTACGACGTCCACCGGCGCGATCTGCCATGGCGCGCTAAGCCGGGGCAGGTGGCCGATCCCTACCGCGTCTGGCTCTCCGAGATCATGCTTCAGCAGACGACGGTGCAAGCGGTCGCCGACTATTACCGCAAGTTCATCGCGCGCTGGCCGCACGTTGAAGCGCTGGCGGAAGCGCCGCGCGACGAGGTGCTCGCGGCCTGGGCTGGGCTTGGCTATTACGCGCGGGCGCGAAACCTGCACGCGGCGGCGAGGATCGTCGCCGAGGAGATGGGCGGCAAGTTTCCGGCCACCGCGGAGGACCTGCGCGAGCTTCCCGGCGTGGGCACCTATACGGCGGGCGCAATTGCCGCGATTGCCTTTGGCGCGCGCGAAGCGGCCATGGACGCCAATGCCGAACGGGTGGTTGCGCGGCTGTTCGCGGTAGAGGAACCGCTGCCCGGCGCGAAAGTGAAACTGCTGGCGCTCGGTAAGTCGCTTGTGCCCGAGAAGCGAGCAGGGGACTTCGTGCAGGCGCTGATGGATCTGGGCGCCAGCATCTGCACCGTCAAACGTCCGGCCTGCGGCGATTGTCCGTGGTCGGAAGAATGCGAAGCCAGAAAGCGCGGCATCGCCGAGGGCCTTCCGGTCAAGGCGCCGAAACGAGCACGGCCGCTCAAGCGCGGAGCGGCGTTCGTGGCGCGCGACAGGACTGGCGCCGTGCTTCTGGTCGAGCGGCCGGAAAAGGGTCTGCTCGGTGGCATGCTTCAGCCGCCGCTCGGGCCATGGGCCCCAAAATTTCCCTCAAGCAAGGAAGCACTGGCGCAAGCGCCGTTTCGCGCGGCGTGGACGAAGCGTCCCGGCTTCGTCCGTCACACCTTCACGCACTTCGAATTGGAAATCGAAGTGTGGGCGGCGAAAGTGTCGAAGCGGCCGAAATTCCACGGCGCTTGGATCATCGATCAGTCAAACGCGGCGCTTCCTACTGTCATGCGCAAGATCGTGGCGCATGCCTTCGACGCTCAGGCCAGATCCGCCCGCAAGCGCTGACGCAGCACATCGATCGAAACCAGCGATCCGTTGGATTCGAATTGCCAGAAGGTCCAGCCGTTGCAGGCGTCGAGGCCCTGCACATGGGCGGCGATGCGATGGATTGACCCGGTGGCGTCGGCGCAGACCAGCGTGCCGTCGGCGCGCACCTTGGCGCGATGGTCTTTGCGCGGGCCCTGCAGCACAGTGCCCGGCGGCAACAGGCCGCGTTCGACCACCCAGCCGAAGGGAATTCGCGGCTCGGCGCGTTTGGACTTGGTCGTCTCGATGGCTTCGCCATCCGCCGGTTCGATCTCGGCGATGCGCGAGCGGGCCAGTTTGGCGTAGTCCTTGTCGCGTTCGATGCCGATGAAATGCCGGCCAAGCTTGCGCGCCACGGCGCCCGTCGTGCCGGTGCCGAAAAACGGGTCCAGCACAACGTCGCCCTGCTTGGTCGAGGCGAGGATGACGCGATAGAGCAGGCTTTCCGGCTTCTGGGTCGAATGGGCCTTCTGGCCGTCTTCGCCTTTCAGCCGTTCGCCGCCCGAGCAGATCGGCAAGGTCCAGTCCGAGCGCATCTGTACTTCTTCGTTCAGCGCCTTCATCGCCTCGTAATTGAAGGTGTAGCTTTTTTGCTCCGCGCTCTTGGCCGCCCAGATCAGCGTCTCGTGCGCGTTGGTGAAACGGCGGCCGCGGAAGTTCGGCATTGGATTGGTCTTGCGCCAGACCACGTCGTTGAGCACCCAAAAGCCCAGATCCTGCAGGATCGTCCCGACACGGAAGATGTTGTGATATGAGCCGATCACCCACAGCGCGCCGCTATCCTTCAGCACGCGGCGCGCCTCTGTGAGCCATTCGCGGGTGAAGCGGTCGTATTCGGCAAAGCCGGAAAATTGATCCCAATGATCGTCGACGGCGTCGACTTTGGAATTGTCGGGGCGGCGCAATTCGTTCTTGAGCTGGAGATTATAAGGTGGATCGGCAAAGACGAGATCGGCGCAGCCTTCGGGCAGCGCCCGCATTCTTTCCACGCAATCGCCCTCGATCACCCGATCAAGCGCGTCTTCCAGTTTGAGCCCAGCCATGTCCCGCCCGTTTTATCCACAAAGGACGGCGACAGTGATTCGGCTGAGTCCACAGGTCAAGAGTCTTGTGAATCAATATGTTATTTGGGATTCAGGTTGAGTCCACAGGATTCGATGCACACAACATGTTGTGGACAGGCGCGAAGCTGCGGCGGTGGTGAAGGGTCGCGCCGAACCGCTTCAGTGCAGAAAGGTGCGCCTTGGTGCCATAGCCCTTGTTGCTCGCCCAGTCATATTCGGGATGGGATTTGTGGAGCGTTCTCATCATTCGGTCGCGGCTGACCTTGGCGACGATCGACGCCGCAGCGATGGAGAGCGAGCGCCCGTCGCCGCCAATGATCGGCTCGCACGGGCAGGGCAAGGCCGGCGCGTCGTTACCGTCGACCAGGGCGAAAGCGGGCGCGGGAAGAAGCGCGCGGACCGCACGCGCCATCGCCAGATGCGTCGCCTGGCGAATGTTCAGCAGGTCGATCTCGTCCACGCTCGCCTCGCCGACGCCGACCGCTACGGCCATTTCCAGGATCGGTGCGAAGAGGAACTCCCGCGCCGCCGCACTCAGCTTCTTTGAATCGTCGAGGCCTTGCGGGATGCGTTTGCGCTCGAAGATCACAGCCGCGGCGACCACCGGCCCGGCCAGCGGCCCGCGCCCGGCTTCGTCCACGCCGGCAACGAAACCCTTGATGCGCCTCTGCGCGCGCGACTCGAATGCGTAATCGGGCATCGCGCCATTATAGCGCGATATCTAGTACCGGCCGAGTTGTCGTTCGAGTTGGACAGCGGAGGCAAATACACTCATCAGAGTGGCGCGTACCATCACCACTTTGACTCGTAACCCTTCTTGACCACTCTGCTTATGAAGCTATTCAGGCCGACTCCGGCATTTGCGAGTCGCTTCATCTCTTCGAGGTTCGCTACACCTGCGCTTCCAGATGTGTACCGATAGTGCATCCCATCATTGAACTGGACTTCAATGGAACTCTCTTTGGTTTCGTAAGCTGCAACACCGGATTTGCCGCTCAGATTCTTGTAAATCGGCATAATTGAATTCCCTTAGGCTTTCAGATCAATAGTACATCTATTCACGTGTTATTGAACAGAAAATTGCTCAGGAGCTCGGCTTATCTAAACCAATTTGAATCTTCCCTTCATGACCGGACGAACTCTCTTTCAAACAGCAGCGTCAGAATGACCGCCGCGACGGCCACGCTCACCGCCGCGGACTGCGCGATCTGAATTAGGGCGAGGTTCAGGTCCGCGCCGATGCGCTGCACGGGCACGAATAGCAGCGCAAGCACGGTGCAAAGGACGGCGGCAGCGGCCACGGCGAACAAATTGCGCCGCTCGCCCGCGCGGACGCGGCCCATGACGTGCGCGGAGAACCCGTCGTCGGCGACGGAGGTGAGCGGCTGGTTCAACAGATCGTCAATCGTCATGACTCCACCTTATCGCGCCAGGCGCTCAGCATCGCGGCGAGTTTCTCGCGCCCGCGGCTGACATGCGACTTCAGCGTGCCGAGCGGCAGCTTCAAGGCCGCCGCCGCTTCTTCGTGCGACAGCCCCAGCGCAAAACACAGCGTCAACGCCGCGCGCTGCACCGGCGCGAGGCGCGCCATGGCCCGTTCCAGATCGAGCTTGACGAGGCTCGCCGTTTCCGCCTCTGGCGCGTCGTCGGGAATCTCGGCGGTCTCGTCCAGCGGTTCCAGTTTGCGTTTCCTCGCCTCCATCAGATAGCGCGAATAGGCAATCGCCGAGAGCCAACCGAAGAACGAGCCCGAGCCGAACTGGGCGATCTTGCGGAACGCTTCGAGGAAGGTTTCCTGCGCCAGATCGTCCGCCAGCGCGTGGTTGCCCTTCGTCATCCGCAGCAGGAAGCCGCGAAGCTGCGACTGGTGCCGGCGCACCAAAACGCCGAAGGCCGCGGAACTTCCCTCCGCGGCTTCGCGCGCCAGCCATTCGCTCTCGCCCATGTCGGCGGATCATAGCACGTCACTTCTCGTCGCGCCGCTCCGTGAGCCCGCCGATGAGCCGTGCCAGCCCGACCATGAACGGGAAAATCCCAATCGCGGCCAGCCAGGTCACGTGCTCGCCCGCGAACGGATTGCCGTAGCCGTGCATCGCCCAGAAGAAGATCGCGATGGCAATACCGATGCACATCAGAAAGATTCCGGACTGGATCGGGCTGCGATGGCGGTCGTCGTCGCGGCCGTTGCCGTTGCTCACGCTGGCGAGCAACTCGGGCGAAATGGTCTGCCCTTTTTCGGCCAGCCGCTCGATCATGCGATACTTGCTCGAGCGGCGCAGGTGACCGAACAGGTAGGTGATGAAGACTATTAGGACGATCGCCCCCCAAAAGACGGCGGACGAGCTCAAGAAGTCGTGCATGTCCATTTGAAACCCCTCTAAGAATGACCCTCATCCCCTAGATGCAGGCGGGGCGAGGTTTGGATGCAAATAAAACCGCAAGCGGATGCATCGATCTTCACGACGCGGCCGAGGAGGGCGACGACGGTGTCGCATTCCAGCCGGACCACCCGGAGGCCGGCGGCAATCGCGCCTTTGTTTACGGAGGGATGGGCCAGGGGATCGCTGTTACCATGCGCCGAGATCGCGCCGTCGGCCTGGACCAAGAAAACGGCCAGGACCAGCCCGAGGCACACCTCGAAGATGTCGGACCGGAACAAGCTCTTGTGCCGGTTTGGCTTGTCATCGGGTGAGCGCATGCGAAACCCCTTGGCCTCTGCCTTCACCCCTAAGATGCAGCCAGGGCAGGGATTGGATGCGGGCTGTAACAGAAATCTCGAAACTGCAATTCAAATACCCTGTTTTTCGCCTTATCCTATTGAAACACCGACATATAACCGTTCCAGTGTCGCCCCCCAATCCTGCTCTGAGAGCGCATTAGAGCAACGCCAGCTGATCGCCCGGGCGCGGCGGGCAGCGGAACAGGTCGGTACGCAGCGGCTTGCCCGGACCGTTCAACTCCAGCCGCTTGACCGCCATGGCGAAGCGCCGCGCGATCATCTGGGCATACGGCCCGGTGCCGCGCATACGGGTGTGCCATTGGGCGTCGTATTCCTTGCCGCCGCGCATCTGGCGGATCAGCGACATGACATGGCGCGCGCTGTCCGGCCGGTTGGCCTCGAGCCACTCGCGGAACAGCTCTTTGATCTCGAGCGGCAGGCGCAGCAGCACATAACCGGCCGAGCGTGCGCCGGCCTCCTTCGCCGCCGCGAGCACGCTTTCCAATTCGTCGTCGTTGAGCGCGGGGATCACCGGCGCGAACATCACGGCGGTCGGAATGCCTGCGGCGCCGAGCGCCTTGATGGTTTCCAGCCGACGGGCAGGCGTTGCGGCGCGCGGTTCCATCGCGCGCGCCAGCTTGCGGTCGAGCGTGGTGACCGACAGCGCCACGCGCGCCAGCCCCATTTCGGCCATCTCGCCCAGGATATCCGCGTCGCGCAGCACCAGCGCCGATTTGGTGACGATGCCGACCGGGTGGCGGAAATCGCGCAGCACCTCCAGGATCGCGCGGGTGATGCGCAGCTTCTTCTCGATGGGCTGATAGGGATCGGTGTTGGTACCCATGGCGATGGTCTGCGGCACGTAACCGGGAGCCGCGAGTTCCTTGGCGAGCAGCGCCGCCGCGTTCGGCTTGGCGAACAGGCGGGATTCGAAATCGGCGCCCGGCGACATGCCGAGCCAGGCGTGGCTCGGCCGCGCATAACAATAGATGCAGCCATGCTCGCAGCCGCGATAGGGGTTGATCGAGCGGTCGAAGGAAATGTCCGGCGACTGGTTGCGGGTGATGATCGTGCGGCTGGCGTCGGCGATGACCTCGGTGCGCAGGGCAGGGGGCGCATCGTCGCCCTCGCGCCAGCCGTCATCCCAGCCGTCATCCTTGTTAGCGCGCCCTCGCGCGGTGCCGCCCGTCGCCACGCTGTCGCTAGCGACCCCATCGCGCTCGGTCGCGGTTTGGGTGCCGGGGTTCCATCCATCATCCAGCAACACGCGCGTGTGGCGCTCGAAGCGCCCCGCAGCGTTGGAAACGGCGCCCCTCCCGCGCAAAAGGCGGGGATCGGCGGTTCTGTCTAGGACCGTGGTCATCGTTGGAGGAAAATAGGGAAGGAATTAGAACAAAGCAAGTACTAAATTGCGGGGCCCCGGCGGAAGGTCTAATTAACTTCGGCGATGCGGGGGAGCGAACGGGTGGCAGTATCCGAACAAAATACAAGCTCGTCGGTTGGAACGGTCATCGGACAATCGTGGCGGAGTTGCCGTGACGCGTTACGAATGTTGCCGATCACATTCGTCGTCGCATTCGCCGTTTGCCTGTTGCTTCATGTGACAGACGACGACTATTTGATCTTGATCAGCCCACTGCACCAGGTTTGGCTCCAACTACCTCATTTCTGGGCTGACATTGTAATTCGTGTTGCGATGTTTCTGTCAGCTCTCGTTGGACTAGTTGTGCTCGACATCGTGCTGGCGTCTGTGGCGGTAACGATGCATCGCCTCATTTTGCTCGGAGAAGCGAAGTCCGGGCTGAGCGCGCTTGGGCACAAACGCACATGGCGATTTGTAGCGTACCTATTACTGCTTCAGACATTGTTCGCGATTGTGCAGATGCCGATGGAGTTTTCCGAGAAGAGTAGCGCCCGGTACAACGTGTTCTGGCTGATTTATCTTGGTGTGGCGTTGGTCGTTGGCGTAAGAACAATGCTCCTGTTTCCTTCTGTCGCTATCGACGTGCCAAGTTCGCGGTGGCAAACGCGATTAGAGATCAGCTGGCAACAAACACGAGGCCGTTTTGGCTTGGTCGTGTTTTCCTGTCTCGGGGCAATAGGACCGGTCGTCCTCTTGCCGGTGTTGATATCCTTGCTGCTGATAAGTCTGTTGCCGCTGTTATCGCTCGAACGCTTGGATATACTGAACGTAGGCGATCCGTGGCAAATATTCGAATGGTGGACGGCCGTTCTCGTGGCATTTTCTCATGTCGCGAGCGCAGCACTGTCAGCGGCTGTTGCCTCCTGGATATTCAAACATGCGCGCGACCACATCATTCCGCCCTACGTGGGCGGCGAGCCGGCACTGATAGATGGACCAGTTGGTTCGCCCCCTACGCCGCCAGCTTGACCTCAAGCCCGAAGCTCTGGGTGAAGTCCTGGAAGATCATCATCAATTCGTCGACGTCCACGCCTTTGGCCCCGGCCTCGGGAAAGCGGAATTGCCAAAAGCTGGTGATGTGGGACATCGCGCCGATCTTCTCTCCCATTTCCAGGAACAGCGAAGGCGCGTTCAACAGGAACTCGCGGAAGGTCTTTGGATCCTGCTTGCCCACCAGCTGATGATAGGCGTTGTCGTAGATGGCGATCAGGCGGCGAACGTCGTCACTGTGACCTTTGACGCCGACGACGAGCGAACGGCGCGCGGCGTTGATAAAGTCGACCTGCTCGGAATTGACCTTCCCCAAGGGGCGAATGGCGTTGATGTCGCGCAGGGTCTTCATCGTGCTGGGCCAGAATTGTTCGAGGCTCCACTTGTAATAAAGAAAACCGCGCCAACTGAAGATGCCTTCGACGAACTCCGTCGGATCGAGCTGCAGAGTCATGCGCAACGGTTCGAGCCGCTCGGACACCTCGTTCGATAACAGCGCGGCGACGATCTTGTCGGTGGAGGAGTCGCGCGATGTGTTTCGCTTGCTGAGCGCCAGCGCGGTGAGCTGGCGGACTTCCTGCGCGGCATAATCGAACATGCGCTGCTGGTCGGCGTTCGAGATCGAGAAATACGAGGCGTCCGGCGCGAAATCGTGGCCGTGCAGATGCTCGCGCAAGAGAAAGGGGTCGAGCGAAGGAACGCTGTCGATCAGTCGCAGGACTTCAAGATCGCGCTTCATATCGAGCTTTTCGCCGTAATTGCCGACCTCGCGCAGCATCACTTCGTAGCAGCGCTGTCCGACGAACATCGAGCGCCCGCCGGTGCGCAAATCGGTCTTCTCGAACGGAATGATGACTTTGGTGGCGATGGCGCGACGCGGAATAAACAAGTCCATCTCATCGGAACGCAGGCGATGCTTGAGAATGATGGAGCTATTGAGCACCGGCGATTCAAAGAGCGGGGCGGCGCGATGCTTAGGATTGTCGGCCTGCGCCAGCGCGATCGCCGCCAGGTTCAACACCCGGCTCGAAGACGCAGCGGATAGCCCGCACAGGTTGCGAACTGCTCGATCAATTGCCACGGCAGTCGTCGTTCCGCGATGAAAATCTGCCGAATGGTACAATCCAAGGTTTAATAAATGCTCACGGCGATGTGCGTTTGAAACTTGTTATCGAGGGCTGAGGCGCTGGGCTCGCTAGGAAAAATGTCCGCGCAATTATCGGATCGATAAACCCTGCGACAGGAAATTTATTTGCTTACCCGGCGTCATCGTTCATATTGCACTGCATGATAAGCGTCGTGGTCCCAACCCATAATTCGCAAGTGTCCCTAGCGCGCTGTTTCGACAGCCTGATCGGGGCGACGGTGCGCGGCGTGGTCAAGGAAGTGATTGTCGCCGACGGCGGATCGAACGACGACACGCTGGCGCTCGCGGACGCCGCTGGTTGCCATGTGGAGCGTGGCGGCAAGACGCGCGCCTCACGGCTCGCCGCCGGGGCAAAGGTCGCGCGCAGCGACTGGATCCTGTTCCTGCATCCCGAAACGGCGCTGGCGCCGGGTTGGGAAGTCGAGGCCGAGAATTTCATCGCGCGCGTGACGATCGAGCATCAGCGCGCCGCCGCGTTCCGCTTCGGGCTGGACGGCTTCGATGCTCGCTCGCGGCGCAGGGAAGCGCTGGCCGCGCTGCGCTGCTGGCTGTTCCGGCTGCCCTATGGCGATCAGGCGCTGCTGATCCCGAAGCGGCTGTACAACAAGCTCGGCGGCTATCGCGAGGTGGCGATGGAAGACCTGGACTTGGTGCGCCGGATCGGCGCGCGCCGCCTGACGATGCTGCGGACGCGCGCCGTAAACAAAGCCGACGACCAACCGCGCAGCCTAGCGCTCAGAGCGCTCTATGTGCTGCGGATCCCCACCGCTCTTCTGCCGCGGCGGAGCTGACGCGTCTTATTCGCCCGGCCGGCCTTACGGGTTCGGCTTCTGAATCGCAGGCGCCATAGCCGGCGTCATCAGGTGGATGAGACGCATCACGCGGTGCATTCTGCCGCTGAGGATGTAGCTGTTGCGGCCGGAACTGTCTTCAAAAGCCGAATAGATCTCATAGACCAGGTCCGGGCCGCTCTGGCGCAAGACCACGAAGCGCTTAGCAAAGCCCTGCTGGTAGTAGGCCGTGGCCGCTACCGCATCGTTGACCGGATTGCCGCTCACGGTGGGGGAATAGGTCGAGCCGGGGGCCTTGCCCCAGTCGCAATTCGTCGGTTCGCATTGACCGAAAACTTCGACCGTCACTTTCGTACCGCCCGCCGGCGTGACCAGGATTTCCGGAATCGGTCCATTCGGAACGACGCTGGCCCAGTTGCCCGAGAGACTCGCGACACTTGCCGAAGCTCCGAACGACAAAGCGCCCAACGCGATGGCGGCGGAAAGAAGAGGCATGGCCAAACGACTGATCTTCATCATGGCATTCGCTCCATTGTTGATTCACTTCCGTGAATCGGTTCGACGTGGAATCGTTTAGAGGCAGGCTGTGTCAAACGCATGACCTGAGTGGTGGCTGTTACTGCCGGTCGCCGCTCCAATTTCCCGAACTGGCTCCCGTGGTCCAAGTGCCGTCGATGTGGTTGGCCGTCGTCAGGCGGAACGTGCCCGTGCCGCTGGCCGGGCTCGTGCCGGTCTGGGACCAGGAATAGGTCAGCGTATCGCCGTTGAGCGTGCCGTTGGTGATCGACCCGTTCAATCCGGTTTGGTCGTAGGTGCCGGTAATCGTGTTTCCCGAAAGGTACAACTGCATTAGGTACGTCTTGTCGGCGGTGATGAGCCAATTACCGGCGAAACCGCTGAGCCCTGTCGATGGCCCTGCCGAGGGCATTGTCGATTGACCAGTGGGCATCGTTGACTGTCCCGTCGGCAGCGGATTGCCGTACTGATCGGTCGGTGTTGGAGACGACGAACCCTGCGGCAGCGGGTTGCCGTACTGATCGGTCGGTGCTGGAGATGACGAACCCTGCGGCAGCGGGTTGCCGTATTGATCGGTCGGTGCCGGAGACGACGAACCCTGCGGCAGCGGGTTGCCGTACTGATCGGTCGGCGTCGCGGGCGGCGGAGTTGAACCATATGGGGCGGAAGGCTGCGCCGGAGTCGCCGCCGCGCACATCACGAGAATGGTGTCGGCCCACTGGTTGGTTTTGCCCTTGGCATGCGCGTTCGCGCTCATCACAGCAGCGGCGGCGCATACGGCCTGTGATGGTACGTTGTTCCCGGCCAATGCCGGACTCGATAGTGCGAGCATTCCGCCGAGCACGATGGCAACCGATAACTTCAAGATGACACGCATGACGCCCCCCAACGTGACTTGCGAGCGCCAATTATATCGCTTTGGCGAAAGGCCAAACAGGGGCCGCGCTGACGATTGCGCGCCGTAGCGTAAGCTTCTGCAATTGTTCAGGAAGGCGAAGGCCGGCGTTTATCGTTCTCGCAACCGCGGCATGATTTGGACGAAGTTGCAGGGCTTGTGGCGGCTGTCGAGCTGCGCCTTCAGGATTCCGTCCCACGCGTCCTTGACGGCGCCGGGCGAGCCGGGCAGGGCGAAGAGATAAGTTCCCTTCGCCACGCCGGCGCAGGCGCGCGACTGAACCGTCGAGGTGCCGATCGTCCCGAACGAAATTTGATGGAACAACACCGAGAATCCGTCGATCTCCTTCTCGAACACCGAGCGGAACGCTTCCACCGTCACGTCGCGCCCGGTCAGACCCGTGCCGCCGGTCGAGATCACCACGTCGATTTCCGGATTGTCGATCCATACGCCAAGCTGGGCCGAGATCGCCGCACGGTCGTCGCGGACGATGGTGCGCGCGGCCAGGATGTGTCCGGCGCCGGCGATGCGTTCGGCCAGCGTATCGCCCGAGGTGTCGTTCGACGCGTCGCGCGTGTCGGACACCGTCATCACTGCGATGCGGACCGGAACGAAGTCGTTAGGACGATGTGTTGTTCGAGGTGTCGTCATCGTCGTTGTCCTCGTCGGAGCCGGCCGGCGGCGGCGGCGGCGCGGATTGCTGCGGCGGATGATAAGTCGGCCAGGCGCCGTGCGCGACTTCGTCGAGGCTGGCCGCGCTGTCGTCGTTGCGGCGATGGTACATCCAATAATAGGTCAGCAATCGCTTGACGTAGGAGCGCGTCTCGGGCGCGTGCATACTCTCGATGAACATTAGGGCGTCGTCTTCCTTGCCGCCGCGCGCCGCCAGCCAGGCGGAAACCTTCAACGGCCCGGCATTGTAGGCCGCGCAAAGCTCGACCAGATTGCCGTTATAGAGATTGAGAAGCTGGGCGATGTAGCGCTGGCCGAGCGACATATTGTAGGCGGGATCGAACAGCTGGCTTTCGGCGCCGGGCCCGCCGATGTGCCGCGCGGTGGACGGCATTAGCTGCATCAGTCCTTCGGCGCCCGCCGGAGATACCGCCTGGGCCTGGAACCGGGTTTCGATGCGCACGAAGGCGAGCACTAGCGAGGGATCGATGGTGTAGCCGTCGAGCGGCTTATACTGCGGAATGGGGAACAGGCCGGTGAGCAAGAGGCCGCGCGAGGCGCTGGTCTCGCTGGCGCGCAATTCGAGATTGGGAACGTCGAGCCGGCGCGCCAGTGCCGCGAACGCCGCGTCGAGCTTGAGGCTGGCCGCTTCGCCGAAGGCGCGGTTCAATTCCGCGTTGACGAAATTGCCGTAGCTCTTTTCGTCGATCTGCCACAGCGCCACCGCGCGATGGGCGGGCATGAGCGTCATCATGCGGTCGAAATCGGCCGGCAGCAGCACCGGATCGGCGAATCCCGTCTGCGGATCCTGGCCCAAGAGGCGTTCGGCCAACATGCCGTAGAACGTCGGCTCGTTCTTCGCGGCGAAGGTCAGCAGCGTGACCACGCGGCTCGGATCGCCGGCGCGCATATAGGACCGCGCGGCCCAGAAGGCGGCGGCGCCGCGCGTCCAGTTGGGCACCGCAGCGACCTGGGCAAGGATCTCGAAATGCTTTGCCGCATCGTCAAATTTGTTGAGCCGGAAGGCCGCGAGCCCGGCGCACCAGTCGAGCAGCGGCGCGTCAGTGCGCCCCGTCGCGGCGGCGCTGTCGCCGAGCGCATAGGCTTTGTCGTCCATCCCTTCGGCGAGATAGGAATAGCAGACCAGCCGCGAGAGCCGCGAAATGTCGGAGGCGGGCGCTGTGTTGGCGGCGATCAACGCCTGCAAGGTGGCGTAAGCCTGATCCGGATCGTCGCTATGGACGTCCGAATTGATCTGTTCCTGCACGGCGCGCGCGGCATCCGAAACCACCGGCGGTTCGGGCGCGTCGCTGTCTTCGTAGCCGCCGCCGCGCGGCAGGGCAGCCGTCGGCGAGGGGACCGAGGCCGTCATCACCGTCACCACCTTGTGGTGGCGCTTGTGGATCTTCTTCGTGGCACGCTTGATCGCGAGAGTATAGACGCGGTGCGCGATCGGCAGATCGCCGTAGCTGTGCATCCAGCTCGTCAACTCCGTCAGCGGCGTGTGACCGGAATGCGGCGACAGAATGTGCTCGGCCAGCATGTAGCCCTTCAGCGAGCGGTCTCCGAGCTGCTCGTAGAGCGCCTGGGCCTTATCGAATTTTCCGGCGCGCTCGGCGGCGATGATCTCGCGGTAGGTGCGCACATCGTCCTGGCTCAGCACGCCCGGGGCGAATTGCGGCATGGCCTCGTCGGCCAATGCGGCCGCGCTCGCGGCGACGAGAAACAACAACGTGAACGCAAGGCCGCGCAGCATGTCCGCCCTTTCGAAGTCGCAGAGTGTTAGCGGACTGCGCCGCTCTTCTCAAGCAGCCCGAGCGAGATGATTTTTTGTTCTGCGGCCTGAAGATCGCGCCACGCGAGTTTCTTATGCGCCGCCTGGCGCAAGAGATAGGCGGGATGCAGCGTCGGCAGCACCGGAACCATGACATCGCTGACACGATATTCCAGCCAGCGCCCGCGCAGTTTCATGATCCCCTCGGAAAATCCCATCACATGGCGCGCAGCGACCGCGCCGAGCAGGATGATGATGCCGGGATTCACCAGCTCGATGTGGCGGCGCAGGAAGGGCAGACACATCGCTGCTTCCTCGGGCGAGGGATCGCGGTTCTCCGGCGGGCGCCAATTGATGACATTCGTGATGTACGCGCTGGTGCGGTCGAGATGGATCGCCGCCAGCATCTTGTCGAGCAGCTTTCCGGCGCGCCCGACGAAGGGTAGGCCAAGGCGGTCTTCGTCGCGCCCCGGTGCCTCCCCGATCAACATGATGCGCGATAGGGGATTGCCATCGGCGAAAACGGTGTGCGTGGCGGACTTCTTCAGCGCGCAACCCTCGAAACTTTCCAGCGCTGCCTTCAACTCGGCGAGCGAGGTCGCGGCGCGGGCGAGCTCCTGCGCGGTGCCGATGGAGTCTTCCTCGCCTCCCCCCTTGAGGGGGAGGCCCGACTGCGCAGCAGTCCGGGTGGGGGGTGATGGAGAAGTACGGGCAGTACCCCCCACCGATTCATTCCTTCGCTGCGCTCGGAATGAATCTGCCTCCCCCGCAAGGGGGGAGGCAAAATTCGGAGCAGGAGTTTTCTTGGCAAACCTATCCACCGGTGTCTCGCCGACGGCTTCGTCCGCTCCAGCTTCGACAAGCCAGGCGAGGGCGGTAAGACTGTCTTCCTTTTCCATTACTGGAATGTGCCAAAAATCAGCGCTGCAAAGGTGTCGAGACTGTCGTTCATTCCCATCACCGTTCCGCAAATCAACATTAGAAGAGCTAGCGCTGCCATCTGCACAACTGTAGCCCGCATAAGCAGGCCTGCCCATGTCCATAAGCTGGCCTCCGCGAGATGATACCGTGCCGTCAACGCAAGCGAAGCGATAAATGGTACGTCCGCTACGATTTCCAGTACCAACGCGAACTGGTTATTACTGAGCAAAGGAAGCTGCAACCGCAGCAAGTGCAGGAATGGCCCCAACTCAGAAGCGCCGAGAATGCGAGCTAGGACGATCCAAGCAGACCAGTAGACGAACGCCAACACAAAGGAAATAAGCATCCACCTGCCCATATCTGGGCGTTGCATTCGAATCGATTCACCAATCGCGGGCGTCGCCATCTCTAGGACACCAATGTTCCAAATGCGGAGACTAGCACAATGGTCGGCCGTTGACCGCTCCCGTTATGTGGTCCCATAAACCTGTGGGGCGAAAATCCTGGATTCCAGCATGACTGAGACAATCCAGCGCGAAAGCATGGAATATGACGTGGTGATCGTGGGCGGCGGGCCGGCGGGCTTGTCGGCGGCGATCCGGTTGAAACAGCTCGCGGCCAAGGCGGGCCGAGAGGTCAGCGTCTGCATCCTGGAAAAGGGTTCCGAGATCGGCGCGCACATCCTGTCGGGCGCGGTGATCGATCCGATTGCGCTCAACGAGCTGATCCCCGATTGGAAGGAAAAGGGCGCGCCGGTCGATACGCCGGTCAGCGACGACCGCTTCTATTTCCTGACCGAGAACGGCTCCATCCGCCTGCCCAATTTCGCGATGCCGCCGCTGATGAGCAACCGCGGCGCCTATATCGTCAGCCTTGGCAACCTCTGCCGCTGGCTGGCGAAAGAGGCCGAAGCGCTCGGCGTGGAAATCTATCCGGGGTTTCCGGCCGCCGATCTGATCTTCGGCGAGAAGAATGAGGTGAAAGGCGTCGTCACCGGCGATCTGGGCGTGGCGCGCGACGGCCATCACAAGGAGTCCTACACGCCGGGCATGGAACTGCTCGGCAAGTACACGCTATTCGCCGAAGGCGCGCGCGGCTCGCTGTCGAAACGGCTGATCGCCAAATACGGACTCGACCGGGGCCGTGACGTGCAGAAGTACGGCATCGGCATCAAGGAGCTTTGGGAACTGGCGCCGGATAAGCACCGCCGCGGCTTGGCGATGCACACGATGGGCTGGCCGCTCGACAACGAAACCGGCGGCGGCCTGTTCATGTACCATTGGGGCGAGCGGTTCTGTTCCATCGGCTTCGTGCTCCATCTCAATTACAAGAATCCCTATCTTTCCCCGTTCGACGAATTCCAGCGCGTAAAGCTGCATCCGCGCATCCGCCCGTTCCTGGAAGGCGCACGGCGCATCGGCTACGGCGCGCGCGCCGTGACCGAGGGCGGCCTGCAGTCGGTGCCCAAGCTGGCGTTTGCGGGCGGCGCTCTCGTTGGTTGCGCGGCCGGATTCATGAACGTCCCGCGGATCAAGGGCAGCCACAACGCGATGAAGTCGGCCATGTTGGCGGCCGAAGCGGCGTTCGAGTCGCTGGGTGAGGGGCGCTCCGGCGATACGCTGGAAGGCTATGAGCAGGCCTACCGCAGTAGCTCTGTTTACGCAGATTTGAAGACCGTGAGGAACGTAAAGCCGCTATGGTCGAGGTTTGGGAGCTTCCCAGGCATCCCGCTCGGCGCCTTCGACATGTGGACCAACCAACTGTTAAGGTTCAGTTTTTTCGGAACGCTCAGCCACGGCAAACCGGACTATGCAACCTTGCGCAAGGCCAGGGACAGCAAGCCCATCGAATACCCCAAGCCGGACGGGGTCATCAGCTTTGACAAACTTTCAAGCGTTTTCCTCTCCAATACTAACCATGAGGAAGACCAGCCTGTGCATCTGAAGCTTGCCGATCCGGGCCTTCCTCTGAGCTTCAATCTGCCCGAATATGCGGAACCGGCCGAGCGCTATTGCCCGGCGGGCGTCTATGAGATCGTGGGCGAGGGCCAAGCGGCGCGCTTTCAGATCAACGCGGCGAATTGCGTGCACTGCAAGACCTGTGACATCAAAGATCCGTCACAGAACATCACCTGGGTGACGCCGGAAGGCGGCGGGGGTCCGAACTATTCGAATATGTGAGGTATGAAGGTGCGTATTACCCCGTTCATCGTCGCGCTCGTTGCCATCGCAGCGATTTCATTCCGTGCTGAGGCCGGCATTACGGTTGCGTCCGCTACGCAAGGGGGCGAGGCCGACATCATCGTGGGCGATCCGACGGACGTCTATGGCGATTATCTTTCGGCGCGCTTCGCGGCGGACCATCACGATTTGGACGAGGCCGCCAAGTACTACCAAGCCAGCCTGGACGGCGATCCCAACAATTCGCAACTTCTTGTCTTCGCGTTCTTCTATGCCGCAAGCGCGGGAAACGTCGATCAGGCGGCCGAGCTTGCCAAACGTCTTGCCGTCGCTTCGCCGACCGACCGCGCCGCGCGCCTGACGCTCGCCGTCGACGCCTTGAAGCATCGCGACTACAAGACCGCCCGCAGCCAGATCGCGAAATCGGCGAGCGGGCCGTTCACCTCGTTCACTGTCGCGCTGATCGACGCGTGGGGCGCGGCGGGAATGGGCGACGGGGCGACGGCCGAAGCGGATCTCAAGGGCCTTCACGCACAAAACGGCGCGGACGCGCTCGCCTATTTCAACGAAGCGATGCTGGCGGAATTCCTTGGCCAGAAGGATCAGGCCGACGCATTCTACAATATGGAACTGAAATCCGCCGGAATGTCGCCGCGCGTCGTCGACGCCTATGGCCGCTTCCTCGAACGCAATGGGCGCGCGAGCGACGCCAAAGCGCTCTACGAGAAAGTGGCGGACCAGGACGTTTTCCTGCCGGTTACGCAAGCGGGCTTAGCGCGCATCGCCGCCGGCAAGATCCCCGACCCGCTGATCCAGCATGCCGAGGACGGCGCAGCCGAAGCCATGTTCGGGATCGCCGCCTCGCTCAGCGACGAGGCCAGCCGCGATATTTCCATTCTCTACCTTCGCTTGGCGCTCTATCTGCAGCCCAATCTCGATCTTGCCAAGCTCTTGTTGGCGGACCGCTTCGATGCGCTGGAGAAATACGACAACGCCATCCTGGTCTATCGCAGCGTCAGCCGGGATTCTCCTTATTTCCGCACGGCTTCGGTGGAAGTCGCGGTCGACGAGGCGCGCTTGGACAAGCTCGACTCGGCCATCACGGACCTCAACGCGCTCACCACGGCCTATCCGAACGACGTCGAGACCTGGACCGCGCTGGCGGACACTCTTCGTCAGGCTAAGAGATACCCCGAGGCCTCCAAGGCTTATGGACAGGCCATCGTCGCTGCTGGCGCGACGGTCAAGAACGATTGGCCGCTCTATTACGCGCGCGCCATCGCCGAGCAGGAGTCCAGCGATTGGAACGGCGCCGAGGCCGACCTCAAACAGTCGCTCAAGCTCAGCCCGGATCAGCCGCAAGTGCTGAACTATCTGGGCTACAGCTGGATCGATCAGCGGCGTAACATTACCCAGGCCGTTGCCATGCTGGAGAAAGCAAGCGCGCTTGCTCCCGACGATGGTTATATCGTCGACAGCGTCGGCTGGGCCTATTTCCGCCTCGGCCGCTACGGCGACGCCGCCAAGACGCTGGAGCGCGCCATCCAGATGGTGCCAGGCGATCCCACCATCAACGATCATCTGGGCGACGCCTATTGGAAGGTGGGCCGCAAGCTCGACGCGCGCTTCCAATGGAGCCATGCGCTCGCTTTCGGGGCCGACGACGGCGAAAAGACCAAGATCGAGAAAAAGCTGGAAGTCGGGCTGAACAAGGATGATCGCAGCTGAAACGGTCCGCGTTGTTGCGCCCGCCAAGATAAATCTGTTCCTGCATGTCGGCGCCAAGCGGGCCGACGGTTATCACGCGCTGGAAAGCCTGGTGGTCTTTTCCAAGCTCGGCGACGAACTTGCGTTCGCGCCTGCCGACGAAATTTCGCTCGCCGTGGAAGGCCGCTTCGCCGAGGCACTCTCAGGCGATCCCGACAATTTGGTGCTGAAGGCGGCGCGTGCCTTGGCCGCCGACGCCAAGGTGCGCAAAGGCGCGCGGATTACGCTCTGCAAGAATTTGCCGGTCGCTTCGGGCGTCGGCGGCGGCTCGGCGGACGCGGCGGCCACGCTGCGCGGTCTGGTGCGGCTATGGGATCTGCAGATGGCGCCGGAGCGGCTTCACGCGATCGGCGAGGGGCTCGGCTCGGACGTACCCGTCTGCATCGCCGCGATGCCGGCATGGATGGAAGGCCGCGGCGAGAAACTCACAAGGCTCGATGGAATTCCGGTGGTTGCAATCCTGTTGGTCAATCCGGGTGTCGCCGTGCCGACCGGCAAGGTCTTCGCCGCCTTGAAGGAGCGGCGCGGCGTGGGCTTGCCGTTGCCGCCGAAAATGCGAACAGCGCGAGAGCTGGTCGCCTATCTGAAGACCACCGCCAACGATCTCGAAGCCCCGGCACGCGAGATTGCGCCGGTGGTCGGCGAATTGCTGGATGCGCTTTCGGCACAACCGGGCGCGCTGCTCTCGCGCATGTCGGGCAGTGGCGCGACGTGTTTTGCTCTATTCGAAAGCGACGAATTCGCAACCGCCGCCGCGCGCGCGTTAAATGCGCGCAACCCAGGCTGGTGGACCGCGACATCGCGCATCGGCTGAGCTAATCTTTTTCGCGCCAACTTGGGACGAGTGCCATGCCCTTTCGCTTGTTTATCAACGCGTTCGTGCTCGCGGCTGCGGTTGCATTGTCGGCCGGCGCTGCTGCGGCGACGGATTACCCGCCCAACGAGATGCCGATGTACGGCGGAGTAGAAAAGAATTCGGCCGTGCTCAAAGCGGATCAAGATTTTATCGCGGCGATCCTGGTGAAAGGCGTCACGCGCGCCCAAGGCTCCGATCAGATGGTCCATGCCGGCTGGGATTACCAGCACAAGGGGGATAACACGACGGCGATAAAGCGCTTCAACCAGGCTTGGCTGCTCGATCCGGACAATGGTGACGCGTTCCACGGCTTCGCGCTGGTCGTGATCGCTCGCGATCACGACAACGCGGCTGCCGACGCCTTGTTCAAGCAAGGCTTGGCCAAGCCGCGCCAATCGCCCGGCATCTATCTGGATTACGGGCGGTTCCTGCTCCTGGTTCACCGGCCGGGCGACGCCGTTGCGCCGTTGCGCAAGGCGGTGACGTTCGCGGATATCGGACCGGATGCCCAGGCCCTCTTGGTGGTCGCGCTCTTTCAATCCGGCGACAGGACCGGCGCCTGCACCGAAGCGACGAAGGTGAAGGACACAGCGCAAGCCGGCATCCGCGACGACGTTCGGCTCATCCTGGATACATGCCCGAAGGGCTGAGCGCCGAACGATTGCGGCTCTAATACGCCCGCTCGATGCAGAAATCGGCGATGTCAGCGAGCACGTCGCGCGTCTCGCAGGGCTCGACCGAAGCAAGCGCTTGGCGCGCCTCGTCGGCATAAGCGCGTGCCCGCGCCATGGTCTCGGAGATCGCGCCGGTCTTTTCAACCAGGGTGATGGCGGTGTCGAGGTCGCGTTCGCCTTGCGGGCCGGTTTCGATCGTGCGCTTCCAGAAGTGGCGCGCTGCCTCGTCGGCGCGCGCGTGCGCAAGGATTACCGGCAGCGTCACCTTGCCTTCGCGGAAATCGTCGCCGACCGACTTACCCATCAGCGCCTGACGGCCGGAGTAATCCAGTGCGTCGTCGACCAACTGGAAAGCGATGCCGAGATTGTCGCCATAGCGGCGCAAGGCCTCGACATAATCGGCGGAGCGCCTGGCCAGCGTCGCTCCCGCCTCGGCAGCGGCGGAGAACAAGGCGGCGGTCTTAGCGCGTACCACGCTCAGATAATGCTCTTCGGTGGCGGCCAGATTGTTCGCCGACTTGAGCTGCATCACTTCGCCCTCGGCGATAATCGCCGACGCCCCGGCCAGGATGTCGAGCACGGCGAGTTCACCGGTCTCCACCATCAACTGGAAAGCGCGGCTGAACAGATAGTCGCCGACCAGAACGCTCGGTTTATTCCCCCACACGATATTGGCCGACACCTTCCCCCGGCGCAGCGAGCTTTCGTCGACCACGTCGTCGTGCAGCAGCGTGGCGGTGTGAATGAATTCGACGGCGGCGGCGAGCCTGACATGGCTGGCGCCGTCATAGCCGCCCATCCGCGCGGCGGCGAGGGTCAAGAGCGGACGCAGCCGCTTGCCGCCGGAGTCGATCAGGTGGCGCGCCAAGTCGGGGATCAGCGCGACGGTGCTGCCCAGCCGTTCGTGGATCAGCGCATCGGTTGCGCGCATGTCGGCCGAGACCAGCGCCAGCAGCCGCTCGACCGGCGAAACGGCCGAATCCACGGTGGCATTCCTGCGGACTTTTGGCGCGAGCATCGAGGCACCCCAATTGGCCTTGCCGGAGAGGCCCGGCACCTGCGACATTGGAAGGCCACTAAAGCGCGGTCAAGCGGGCCGCGCTAGAGTTATCCCCAAATGTGACAGGGAGAGCGCATGCGCGCCGTTCTGAAAACCAACAATCCGGTGCAGCTCAACTTCGCGGAAGTCCTGTTGAAGGACGCCGGCCTGGAAACCGTGGTGTTCGACAAGGAGATGAGCATCATGGACGGCAGCCTGGGCGTGTTGCCGCGCCGGCTGATGGTGGCGGACGAGGATTTCGCCCGAGCCCAATCCATCTTACGCGACGGAATGAAAGACGCGCCAATCGAATCATGAGCGAGGAAAGCGAAGACCGATTCCTCGGCGGGCGCGTCGTGGTGCGCCAGATGGACGGCGGGTTTCGCGCCGGGCTGGACGCGGTGATGCTGGCGGCCGCCGTTCCGGCCCGCGCGGGCGAGACGGCGTTGGAACTTGGCTCAGGAGCAGGCACGGCCTGTCTGTGTCTCGCCTGGCGAGTGAATGAGGTGACTGTTACCGGACTCGAGATCGACGAAACGCTTGTTGATCTGGCAAACAAAAACGCGACAGCCAACGGCATGGAAGGACGAGTCTCCTTTATTGCCGGCGATGCGCTTGCTCCGCCGGACGTGCTGCGGCGTGCGTTCGTTCATGTATTCTGCAATCCGCCGTTCCACGAGGGCGAGGTTTCTCCCGATCCAGCCCGCGCCCGCGCCCTGCAGGACGAGGGACGGCTGACCGGCTGGCTCGCCGCCGGATTGAAACGGACGGTTTCGGGCGGAAGTTTCACGGCGATCCTGCGTGCGGACCGGCTAGGCGAGGCGCTGGCCGCGCTGCCGGAGCGCGGGGTTTCGATTTTCCCGCTTTGGCCCCGCACGTCCGAACCCGCCAAGCGCGTCATCGTGCAGGTGCGCCAGGGCTCGCGCGCGCCGCTCAGCCTGCTGCCCGGCCTGGTGCTGCACGAGGCGGACGGCCGCTACACGCCCGGAGCTGACGCTGTGCTGCGCGACGGCGCTTCGCTTCCTTATTTCTCGTAGACCAGCAGGCGGACCGTTCCGGGCAGGATCGACGGGCGCGTCGCCGGAGGGATCGGCGGACCGAAGTCGGCGGTCACCAGATAGACGTTGTGGGTCCGCGGATCGAGCACCATCGTGCGCGCGCCCTTCTGCGTCTGCACCGTATCGATCACCTCGAACTTGGACGCTGTCACCTCGCGGATAACAGTCAGCGTACCGTCGCCGCCATTGGGGCTGAACACCAAATGGGTCGCTGGGTCGTAATCTGCGCCGTCGACGCCCTGGCCGGTCGGCGGTGTGGCGACGATCTTGCCGGTCCTGGCATCGCTGACGGCCATCAATTTGTTGTGGCAGCCCGAGAAGAGGCGGTGGTGCGCTGTGTCGATGGCGATGCCCGATGGCTCTTCGCAAGGCGCCAGCGGCCAGCGCTTTAGAACGGTCATGGTCCGGGGGTCGATGACGACGATCTCGGACGTATCCTCGATGTTCGCGAAGACCTTGCCTTTGCCGTCCGCCGTCGCGAATTCCGGCTTGCCGCCGAGTGGGATCGTGCCGTCGACCGTCAACGACGCGACGTCGATCACCGTGGCGTCCTTGCTGCCGCCGTTGAAGGTCAGCACCTTTTTCGTGGCGGGATCGTAGATGATCGCGTCCGGCCCTTTGCCGACAGCGATGCGCTTGGAGACTGCCAACGTCTTCGCGTCGAACACCGTTACCGTGTCATCGCCGCCGTCGCTGATGAAGCCAAGCCCGCCGGGCGCGAAGGCGGCGCCGTGTGTGCGCGGTGTATTCGGAATGTCTCCCGCCACGCTGAAATCGGCGAGGTCGACCGCCACGACATGCGTCCCGTGCGTGACGAACAGACGGTGCGTCGCCTGATCGATGGCGAGGGCGTCCCAGCCCTCGTCGCCAGGCAACGGGACCGTGCGGGCCAGATGGTAGCCGGACGGCCCCGCCGAGGCGGCGGGCGCCAGAAACAGCGCGACAGCCAGAATCCCACAAATTCTGTTCATTCGATCCTCCTAGCGGCGGTATGACACGCACTTCTTGTTCTATCGGAACGCTGACTATAGGTTCCGCACCGCATTTGAAAGTAACGAATCGTGGCCAAGACCTTCCAGGACCTCATCCTCACGCTCCAGAATTACTGGGCGAAGCAGGGCTGTCTGATCCTGCAGCCCTATGACGTGGAGATGGGGGCGGGCACGTTTCACCCGGCGACGACCCTGCGCGCGCTTGGGCCCAGGCCGTGGCGCGCCGCTTATGTGCAGCCCTCGCGCCGCCCCAAGGACGGGCGCTATGGCGAGAATCCCAACCGACTGCAGCACTATTATCAATATCAGGTGATCCTGAAGCCCGCGCCCGGCGACGTGCAGGATCTTTATCTCGGCTCGCTGAAAGCGATCGGCCTCGACCCGGCGCTGCACGATATCCGCTTTGTGGAAGACGATTGGGAAAGCCCCACGTTGGGCGCCTGGGGCCTCGGCTGGGAAGTGTGGTGCGACGGGATGGAGATCACCCAGTTCACCTATTTCCAGCAGGTCGGCGGCATCGACTGCGATCCGGTGTGCGCCGAGATCACCTATGGGCTGGAGCGCCTCGCCATGTATGTCCAGGGCGTGGAATTCGTTTACGACCTCGCATTCAATGAACGCTTCCGCTATGGCGAAGTGTTCCACCAAAGCGAGCGCGAATTCTCGGCCTATAATTTCGAGAAGGCAGATACCGCCGCGCTGTCCCAGCATTTCCAGGACGCCGAAAAGGAATGCAAGGCGCTGGTGGAGGCGAAGCTCGCGCTGCCCGCCTACGACCAGTGCATCAAGGCGAGCCATTGTTTCAATCTGCTCGACGCGCGCGGGGTGATTTCGGTGACCGAGCGCGCCGCCTATATCGGGCGGGTGCGGACATTGGCGAAAGCCTGCTGCGAGGGCTGGCTGGCGAGTCCGATGGGCGATTATCAGCCGAGGTACGGGTGATGCGCGGCATTCCCCCCACCCCGACTTGCTCGCTTGCACTCGCAAGTCGACCCTCCCCGCGTTGGGGGAGGGTGAATAAGATCGCATATTTCGTTCACCTCCCCCTTGCGGGGAGGTCGGCGAACGAAGTGAGCCGGGTGGGGGTCTGATGCCCGATCTCCTCCTTGAACTTTTCTCCGAAGAAATTCCGGCGCGGATGCAGGCGCAGGCCGCGAAGGATCTGGAGCGGCTGGTGGTCGGCGCGCTGTCGGACCGCGGGCTGATGTTCGAAGGGGCGAAAAGTTTCGCCGGGCCGCGGCGGCTGACGCTGGCGGTCGCCGGGCTTCCCGCCAAACAGCCCGACGTCAGCGAGGAAAAAAAAGGCCCGCGCGTCGGCGCGCCCGAAAAGGCCATCGAGGGATTTCTGCGTTCGGCGGGCGTGACGCTGGAGCAATGCCAGAAGCAGAGCGACGGCAAGGGCGAATTCTACGTTGCGGTGATCGCGCGCAAGGGCCGGGCGACGGCGGACGTGCTGGCCGAGATTCTGCCCGAAGCCTTCGCCAAGCTGCCTTGGCCGAAATCGATGCGCTTTCCAGGCAGCGAGGTGCGTTGGGTGCGACCGCTGCATTCCATTCTCTGCACCTTCGACGGCGAGGTCGTGCCGTTCAGCTTTGCGGGCGTCGCGAGCGGGAACGCGACCATGGGCCATCGCTTCCTGTCGAAAGGCCCCATCGAGGCGCGGCGCTTCGACGATTACGTCAAGAAGCTGCGCGACGCGCATGTGATCCTCGATGCCGCCGAGCGCAAGGAGATCATCCTCAATGCCGCGAAGCAGCAGGCATTCGCGCTCGGCCTCGAATTGATCGAGGACGAGGGGCTGTTGGAGGAAGTGGCGGGGCTGGCCGAATGGCCGGTGGTGCTGATCGGCCGGATCGAAGACCAGTTCATGGACGTGCCGGCGGAGATTTTGCAAACCTCCATGCGCACCCATCAGAAATATTTCTCGCTGCGCGCGCATGGTTCGAGGCTCGCTCCGCTCGCACCTCACCATGACGCGCTTGATAATAACCGTCACCCTGAGGTGCCGCCGAAGGCGGCCTCGAAGGGGGACGGTCAACTCGCCAACCGCTTCGCCATGGTCTCCAACATGGTGGGGCATGGCGAGGAGATCGTCGCGGGCAATGAGCGCGTGCTGCGCGCGCGGCTGTCGGATGCGAAATTCTTTTGGGATCAGGACCGGCAGCACGCGCTGGAAAGTCGGGTCGACGCGCTGAAAGGCATCGTCTTCCACGCCAAGCTCGGCACGCAGTACGAGCGCGTCGAGCGGATCGAGGCGCTGGCGGGCGAGATCGCCGAAAAGATCGGCGCGGATGCGGCCAAGGCCAAACGCGCCGCGCGTCTGTGCAAGGCGGACCTCACAACCGGCGTCGTTGGCGAATTCCCCGAACTGCAAGGCATCATGGGCAGCTACTACGCCGCGCATGATGGCGAAGACGCGGAAGTCGTCGCCGCAATTCGCGAACACTACAAACCGGTCGGCCCGAGCGATGTGGTTCCGACGTCTAAGGTCTCTATCGCAGTCGCGCTGGCGGATAAGATTGATACTTTAGTAGGATTCTTTGTAATCAACGAAAGGCCAAGCGGCTCATCTGATCCATACGCATTACGTCGCTCTGCGCTCGGAACAATTCGAATTATTTCATCCAATGTTTTGCGGCTCGAGCTGCAACAATTATGGGCGATGGCGTTTCTCCGTAACTCTTCAAGGGTCACGGTAACGCGGGTGGATACACAGCTAAGGTCAGCCGGACAGGCTTTGGTGACGCACGGCTTCGAGAAGCAGTTTCGAGAAATTTGGAATGCGGCAAGAGCGACAGCGATGTTTGACGAGGCGCTGGAAGAGTCGTATCAGCGCTACCGGGAGAATGCCACGGCACTCCTAGAGTTCTTCGCTGACCGTCTCAAAGTCGCGCTCAAGGAAAAAGGCACCCGCCACGATCTGATCGACGCGGTGTTCTCGCTCGGCAATGAGGACGATCTGGTACGGTTGGTGGCGCGGGTGGAAGCGTTGCAGACCTTCCTGAAGACGGACGAGGGCACCAATCTGCTCGCGGGCTACAAGCGCGCGGCGAATATTCTGAAGGCGGAAGAGAAGAAGGACAAAACCAGTTTCGATGGCGAGCCCGATCCCGACGCCTTGGTGCTGGACGAGGAGAAGGCGTTGTTTGTCGAACTGGCGACGGCGGGCGAACTGGTGCGCGCCGAGATCGCGCGCGAGCGCTTTGTCGAGGCGATGGGCGTGATGTCGCGCCTTCGCAAGCCGGTGGACGCCTTCTTCGACAAGGTCACGGTCAACGACAAAGACGCGGCGCTGCGCCAGAACCGGCTCAAGCTGCTCTCGCGCCTGCGCGCCACGCTGCATCTCGTGGCGGATTTCTCGAAGATCGAAGGGTAACTGTGCCCGACCGCATCGCCCTGTTGCGCGCGGTCAATGTCGGCGGGACGGGCAAGCTCGCCATGGCCGACCTGACAGCCATGTTCGTCAAACTGGGCTTTCCCGACGCCAAGACGCTGCTGCAATCGGGCAATGTCGTGTTCACCGGCGACGGGCGCAAAGCCGAGGCGCTCGAAAAATTCCTCGAAGCGGAAACCGAGAAGCGCCTGAAACTCGCGCCGGATTATTTCGTGCGGACGGCGAAGGAGTGGGAGGCGATCATCGTCGCCAATCCGTTTGTGCGCGAGGCCGAGGCCGACCCCGGCCGGCTCGTCCTGGCGGCGCTGAAAGACCCACCGGCTCCGGAAGCCGCAAAAGCGCTGCAGACAGCGCTCAAAGGCCGCGAGACCGTGCGCGCCGGCACTAGGCATCTCTATATCTATTATCCGGACGGGCAGGGCACGTCGAAACTCACCATGACGGTGATCGAGCGGCATCTATCCACGCGCGGCACGGCACGCAATTGGAACACGGCGCTGAAGCTGAAGGCGCTGGTGCAGACCTGACGGACGCCGGGGTGAGAGCGGAACCGCGATGTCTGTTGCCCATTAAAGCGCCAAGGTGACGGAATGACGCAGTGCGCGACGACGCTGTCCGCAAAGCGATAGACAGCAACTCCTGCCGTCGCCGCCTCACCGCAACAATTTGATATTACGCAATTATCATGCGTTGCACTCGCGCCCGCGTGTCACATTGCGTCCCGGCGGCCGCTGACCCTATTTCCTGCGTAAGTAGAGTCCCTCACTCAATTCATGATCATGGCCCGCGTATGCAGAGCGTACCGGAATCTGTGTTCGCAGGCTCAGTCGATGCGGCGCGAAAACAAACCAAGGGTAGAGAAACAATGAGCAAATGGGTCTATTCGTTCGGAGACGGTAAAGCCGACGGCGAAGCGAAAATGAAAAACCTGCTCGGCGGCAAAGGTGCGAACCTTGCCGAGATGAGCAACCTCGGGCTGCCGGTTCCTCCCGGTTTCACGATCACCACGGAGGTCTGCACCTATTATTACGCCAACGGCGAGAGCTATCCCTCCGATCTGAAGAAGGAAGTCGATCTCGCGGTCGAGCGGATCGGCAAGCTGACCGACTCCAAGCTCGGCGATCCCGAGAGGCCGCTGCTGGTTTCGGTGCGCTCGGGCGCGCGCGTTTCGATGCCGGGCATGATGGACACGGTCCTCAACCTCGGCCTCAACCCGCAGACCACCGAAGGCCTCGTCAAGCTCACCAACAATCCGCGCTTCGTCTATGATTCCTACCGCCGCTTCGTGCAGATGTACTCGAACGTCGTGCTCGGCCTGGAACATTCCGATTTCGAAGAGATCATCGAGAGCGCCAAGGAAGCCAAGGGCGTCGAACTCGACACCGAACTGGACGCCAACGACCTCAAGAAGATCGCCGCGGAGTTCAAGGATCTGGTCAAGAAGAAGCTCGGCAAGCCGTTCCCCGACGACGTGAAGGACCAGTTATGGGGCGCCGTCGGCGCGGTGTTCAGCTCCTGGCAGGTGCCGCGCGCGAAGACCTATCGCCGCCTCAACAAGATTCCCGAGGATTGGGGAACCGCGGTCAACGTTCAGGCCATGGTGTTCGGCAACCGCGGCGACAGTAGCGCCACCGGCGTCGCCTTCACCCGCGATCCGGGCACCGGCGAGAAGCTGCTCTACGGCGAGTTCCTGATCAACGCCCAGGGCGAAGACGTCGTGGCCGGCATCCGCACCCCGCAGCCGATCACCAAGATCGTGCGTGAGCGCCAGGGCGGCAAGAAGCCGTCGATGCAGGAAGCCCTGCCGCAGATGTACACCGAACTGCTGCGCATCTGCGACAAGCTGGAGGACCATTTCCGCGAAATGCAGGACGTGGAGTTCACCATCCAGGAAGGCAAGCTCTACATGCTTCAGTGCCGCACCGGAAAGCGCACTGCGAAAGCCGCGCTCAAGGTTGCGATCGATCTGGTCAGCGAAGGGCTGATCGACAAGAAGACCGCGATCCTGCGGGTCGATCCGGCGGCACTCGACCAGTTGCTGCATCCGATGCTCGATCCGGCCGCGAAAAAGGAAGTGATCGCTTCCGGTTTGGCCGCCTCTCCGGGTGCCGCGGTGGGCGAGGTTACTTTCACCGCCGACGAAGCCGAAAAGCGCGCGGGCGAAGGCCATGACGTCATCCTGGTCCGCACCGAAACCAGCCCGGAAGACATCCACGGCATGCACGCGGCCAAGGGCATTCTCACGGCGCGCGGCGGCATGACCAGCCACGCTGCGGTGGTCGCCCGCGGCATGGGCCGGCCTTGCGTGGCCGGCGCGGGCGCGCTGCGCATCGACGCCGAAGCAGGCACGATGACGGCGGGTTCGATCACCATCAAGCGCGGCGACATCATCACGCTCGACGGCACGTCGGGGAACATCTTCATGGGCCGCGTGCCGATGCGTCAGCCCGAACTCACCGGCGATTTCAACAAGCTGATGGGTTGGGCCGACGAAGTGCGCACGCTGAAGGTGCGCACCAATGCGGACACCCCGACCGACGCGGTGACCGCCGTGCGCTTCGGCGCCGAAGGCATCGGGCTGTGCCGTACCGAGCACATGTTCTTCAACGAGGACCGCATCATCTCGGTGCGCGAGATGATCCTGGCCGACGACAAGCCGCAGCGCGAGAAGGCGCTGGCCAAACTGCTGCCGATGCAGCGCGGTGACTTCGAGGCGATCTTCAAGACGATGTCTGGTCTGCCGGTCACCATCCGCCTGCTTGATCCGCCGCTGCACGAATTCCTGCCTCACAAGGAAGAGGAATTCGCCGACGTGGCAAAGGCGTGCGGGTCCACCGTCGCCAAGCTGCGCCAGAAGGCCAACGCGTTGCACGAATCGAACCCGATGCTGGGCCATCGCGGTTGCCGGTTGGGCGTCACCTTCCCGGAAATCTACGAAATGCAGGCCCGCGCCATCATCGAGGCGGCGCTGAACGTGGAAGCCGCCGGGACCAAGGTGCTTCTCGAAATCA
>Ga0265340_10000049_pt1 | contig 54735 bp, 63 predicted proteins | sample 4CB225metaG_FD_202082 | JGI IMG/M metagenome (GOLD analysis project Ga0265340, IMG submission 202082) | Rhizosphere microbial communities from Carex aquatilis grown in University of Washington, Seatle, WA, United States - 4-CB2-25 metaG | ecosystem: Host-associated > Plants > Roots >...
CAATGATATCGGAGGGCTGCTTTGGTCAACCAGAAATTCCAGCCTCGCAATATCCTTTTGAGATTGAGAAAACCCAGCAGCTGATTGAGCAATATACCCACCAAACTCCAAAATATTTTCGTTTTCCCGGTGGATGTTACGATCAGGCGGATTTGGAACTTGTTAAAAAGGAAGGTTTAGTTACTGTTCATTGGGATGATGTTTCAAATGACGGATTTAATGACAATGAACAAGACATTATCAGTAATGTGTTGAATGAAGCAGAACCAGGAGGTATTATCGTCATGCACATGGGAAGTCCAGTAACAAATGTTCCGCAGACATTTAACGCTTTGCCGACAATTATTGATACTCTAGAAAAAAGAGGATACACCTTTGTAACGGTTAATGAGCTTATCAATCCGCCACAAATAGTTGCTCAAGTTACGCCAGCAGAATACTTGACGAGTTTGAAGTATTTCAAAACGCCTGGGTTGTAGTTTGTTATAATTCTGCTATGGGGAAAATTTTTATTGTGCGGCACGGTCAAGATGAAGATAACGCAAAACTTATCCTAAATGGAAGACGTAATAAACCTCTCACCGATTTAGGTAGAAAACAAGCTAAAATTGTTGCTTCGAAATTGAGCAGTTATACGATAGATGTAATCTACAGTTCTCCTCTTAAAAGGGCATTTGAAACCGCCGAAATCATAGCTCGCGAGTTAGGACTAAAAGAAGTTATTCCTTATGATGATATTATTGAGAGAGATTTTGGTATTTTAACGGGAAAGCCAATTGCAGATATACCAAAATACGCCACGAAAATTTTAACGACTGATCAAGTGAATTATTTTTTAGAAGCTAAAGATGCGGAAGACTTTCCTACATTGTATAAACGTGGCGGAAAAGTACTGGAGAATATAAGAAAAATACATCCAAATGAAACTGTTTTACTTGTTGCACATGGCGATATTGGGAAAATGATTAGAGCTGTTTATCGTGGATGGACATGGGAAGAAGGGTTAAAAACACCTTATTTTGATAATACTGGAATATTGGAATTAACATTTGAGCAAGAGATGTTATAATGATTGCTATGAAAAAGTCAGAGTATCAAGTTTTACTTTATTACAAATACATTTCAGTTCCGGAGGCGCAGAAAGTCCGCGATGAACAGAAAGAATTATGTGTAAAATTAAATCTAAAAGGCCGCATTATTGTCGCGGATGAGGGGATTAACGGGACGGTTGAAGGGACTGTTGCAGATACCGAAAAATATATCAAGGCGATGGAAAAGATCCCGTATTTCAAAGGGATTTCTTATAAAAAAAGTAGTGGGACAGGAAATGCATTTCCGAAATTATCAGTAAAATATCGTCCTGAAGTTGTGACGACTAAAATTAAAAATTTAAATCCACAACAGGTAACAGGAAAATATATTACAGCCGAAGAATTACACAATTGGTTTGAAAATAAAAAAGAATTTTATATCGTTGATATGCGAAATGATTATGAATATATTTCCGGATATTTTGAAAATTTTATCCCATCAGGCATTCACAATTTTTATGATTTGTCTGATACCCTGCCGCGTTTGGAACATTTAAAAAATAAAACAGTTGTGACTGTCTGTACTGGCGGCATCAGATGTGAGAAAGCATCAGGATTTCTTGTTTCAAATGGCTTTAATGATGTTTATCAGCTCAAAGATGGTATCGTGACCTACATGGAAAAATATCCTAACAAACATTTCAAAGGCAAATTGTATGTTTTTGATAAACGGATGACGATTGGATTTAATACTGACTCTCCTGATCACGAAATTGTCGGCAGTTGTATGCATTGCGGTGCGGTTTGCGATTCATACGTTAATTGTGAATATGACATATGCCATTACCATTATATTTGTTGTTCAAATTGTCGAGATAAAGAGACAGGATTGTCATTTTGCAAAAATGAGTGTAAAGAAAAGTACTTAAAATATCAACAGCCACGAGCTAGTTTATAAAAGCCTTTTCTGAAAGAATCCATTAAATTACTATTTCTCTTAATATTCACATTTGAAACTTACTATTGCGCTGGTATAATGACTCTCAGGATGAATAGGGGTAAACGATTTTGGGTTTCATTGGTTGTACTTGCTATACTTATCGTTGTTGTTTTTTATTTTCGTCAAAAGAGTTTCGAGTCTATCCGAACAATTCAAAATTCTTTCCAGCGGGTAGCCAGTAGGCCAAAATTTATTCCAACCCCAACATCATATCCTTTTGAAAATCTGACCATTCCATATTTACGAAAACAAACGTATAAAAGTAGTTTGGGAAGTTTACATAAAGTTGCTCAAAACAATAATTATACTTCTTATTTAACAAGCTATACCTCTGATGGGTTCAAAATAAATGGTTTATTAACGATTCCTGTTGGGATCCCACCAAAAGACGGGTTCCCTGCAATAGTTTTTGTTCATGGCTATATCCCGCCCAAACAATATACGACAACTGATTATTATGTGGACTATGTTGATTATCTTGCACGCAATGGCTTCGTTGTTTTCAAAATAGATCTTCGTGGCAATGGTGATTCTCAAGGACCGCCGGCTGGCGCCTATTTCTCATCAGGATATGTGACAGATACATTAAACGCGTATGCTGCATTGCAGACAGCTCATGAGTCATCTTCATCTGCTGTTTTAAAATCAGCTACTCCTACACAAACTTCGTCGGAAATGGTCGATGTTAATCCTCAAAAAATTGGACTATGGGGACATAGTATGGCAGGCAATATCGTTATGCGTGCATGGGCGGTAAAGCCAGATATTCCGGCAGTGGTCATATGGGCTGGAGCAGGGTATACCTATGCTGATTTGGAGAAGTATAAAATTCATGATCCGAGTTACCAGCCTTCGACCACATCTTCGCCTGGTGCTTCCTCTTCAGCAGGTTTACAAAAACAATTAGTGAAATTATACGGCCAACCTGGTTCTGATAATCAATTTTGGCATGATATGGCGCCGACAAGTTTCTTAACCGATTTGAAAGGAGCGATTCAAGTTGATCAAGCGCAAGATGATACGGTGGTAAATATCGGATATAACCGCGATTTGATGAAATTGTTCGACAAGACCTCGGTTCCACACCAAATGTTTGAATATCCAACTGGTGGTCATAATATTTCGGGGCAGAGTTTCACCCGAGCAATGGAGAATACAGTAAGTTTTTATAAGAAATATCTAAAGTAAATTGATTAAAGATTAAAGATTTAAGAATCTTTAATCATATCTCGTTAATCTTAAATCTTATTATTCTTCCGGTTCTGGGGGTAAAAATTCTTCTCCGCCGTGATCTTCTTTTTGTGGATATTCGTTGGGTTTCAGCCAATACACATAAGTACATCCTGTTGCTTTCCTCGTCTTTGAATCCCAACCAGCAGTGGAGCATTTTTTCATTTTTTTACCGGCGTTTGTGGTGAAAAGGACGAGTTTGGCTCCGCAATCAGGGCACTGCTCATCAAGAGGTTCTGTCGTGCCATTAATCCATTCAACATAATCACAGCCTACGACTTTTTTTGTGGCTGTGTCCCATTTGCCAGCAGAACACTTTTTCATTTTTTTGCCAAAGCGTGTTGTTGCCATGACAAGCGGGCTTCCGCATTTAGGGCATTTTTCATCGATCTTTACATCTTCAACGGCGAACCATTTGACATAGTCGCATCCGACATTCTTTTTTGTTTCAGGATCCCAGGAGCCTTTAGAACACCTTTGGAGTTTGCGTCCAGTTTTAGTTACTGTTATTTCACCAAGTGGAGCGCCGCATTGGGGACACACTTCGTCTTTTGTTTTATTTTCCTCTTTTGGCATAAGATACTTATATTAGAACTTTTCAAAAGATGAGTCAAGAGTAAAAATATATTTGAGATTTAATTGTATTTTGTTACAATAACCCAGCTTAAGTAAACGTTAAGTTTTTATTTCTATAATTTGTCTATGAGAATTCTTCTTGTTGAAGACGAAGTAAAATTGGCTCACGCGATGAAACGCGCCTTGGAGCTTCAGAAATATGCGGTCGATGTCGTGAATAACGGTAAAGAAGGTTTGGATTTTGCAATAGGTGAGGATTTTAATCTGATTATTCTCGATGTTATGCTTCCTGAAATTGATGGCATTGAGATCTGTCGTCGCATCCGAGCGGCGGGGATTCATACGCCTGTTATGATGCTTACTGCAAGGGGACAAATTTCAGACAAAGTGACAGGACTTGATGTCGGCGCCGATGATTATATGGTGAAGCCGTTTTCTTTTGAAGAATTATTTGCCAGAATCCGCGCACTCGTCAGGCGACCTGCGCAGGTAAATGATCCAGTTCTTAACATCAAAAATTTGACTCTTGATCCAAAAACATTCACCGTGAAGCGTGATTTCAAAACAATCGAATTGTCCGCAAAAGAATTTTCTCTTTTAGAATATTTGTTGCGAAATAAAAATACCGTTCTCAACAAAGAACAGATTATCTCTCATGTATGGAATTACGATTCAGATGTCCTACCAAGTACCATTGAAGTGCATATCAAACATTTGCGTGATAAAATTGATACGAGTAATGAGCCGTCACTTATTTATACAGTTCGCGGGAGAGGATATACAATAAGGGAGTAGTATGTTTCAATCAGCACGCCTCAAATTAACTACTTGGTATTTGCTTATCATCATGTTAGTGAGTGGAACCTTCAGCATCGCTTTTTATCGTGCTTCTACCAATGAGATTCAAAGAGTCATTGACAGAATCCATTATGTCCAATCGCAAGGCAGTCAACTGATGCTTCCGCCACCACCGAATGCCGTGATTACTCTTGATGAACTACAGGAAGTAAAAACCCGTCTGCAGCTTGCATTAATTATTGTTAACGGATTTATTTTTCTTCTTGCAGGCGGCGCGGGATATTTTTTGGCAGGAAGGACACTTCGTCCAATTCAAATAATGGTGGATGAGCAAAATCAATTTATTTCTGATGCTTCTCACGAACTTCGCACACCGATAGCAACGCTTCGCGCGGAAATGGAAGCAACGCTTCTCGAAAAACATTTAGGCGATAAAGAAGCACGGGGTTTGATCGAAAGCAATCTTGAAGAGTTAGGAAGACTTCAGGAATTGGCGAATAGTTTACTGCAGTTAGCCCATATGTCGGATAAAGAAGGGATAACAAATAATATTGTTCAGTTGAGTGAAGTGATACAGATGGCACATAAAAAAGTCGCCTCAATAGCAAAGAAAAAACAAATCACTTTTGCAATTGCGCATGTTAATGGAAAAATAAAAGGAGATAAATCTAGTTTGGTAGAGGTATTTGTAAATCTGTTTGATAATGCAATAAAATATAGTCCTGAAAAGACAACTGTTGCGCTTACTTCAGCAAACAAAAAACATTCAGTGACTATCAATATTGCGGATCAAGGTGTCGGTATTGCAAATGCTGAGTTGTCACATATCTTTGATAGGTTTTATCGTGCGGATAAATCTCGCTCACAGGCGGATGGTCATGGATTAGGACTTTCAATTGTTAAAAAAATTGTCTTGGCACATAACGGATCAATTGATGTCAGCAGTATTTCTCAGAAGGGGACCACATTCTCCGTTACATTCCCATTAGTATAATTTGCCTTTTGTTTTATGAAATAATATGTTACGTTTCAATCTGTTTAGCATTTTTATTATCTTTCATCGCTTTTCCGGCTCCTTGAATAAGACCGCCTAGCGCCGATATAATTAGGCCTATAACAATATTGTTTTCTACAGATTCTACGATTCCTCCTATGAATGTTCCAAAGCCAATAGTTTCAACCCAGTAACCTAACGATCTAAAATCATTTTTAACTTTTGTTTTTCTTTTTTCTGTCCCGTTATTAAGAGTATTTCTAATATCAGGTTTTACTTCAGAAATAGGTGAACTTTCCTTCATAATAAGCTTATAATATAAAAACTTGCTTAAGATGTCAAGTTAAAAGCATTTTTTAAGTAAGGTAAGATAAACTTCTTTTTTATTACAAACGTATGATACGATAACAAAAAGGTTAAGCAAGATTAAAGAAATCTTCCATAAAATTATTCCATGAAGAAGATAATTGTTACCGTAGTTGTAATTGTTGCATTTGCACTCTACGCAATTTTTTATCAAAAATCTCCATCTACGGCACCTGTTGCTACTGGAGAAGGAAATAGTGGTGCTGGTACAACGACCGCGACTGTCAGCAGCGGTAAAGTTCTAACGAGTTATAAAAATGGCACGTATACCGGATCTGCGGCAAATGCTTATTATGGCACCATCCAAGTAAAAGCGGTAATTCAGAGTGGGAAAATATCTGATGTCCAATTTTTGCAGTATCCTCAAGATCAAGAAGAGTCGATTCAAGTAAATCAGGCAGCAATGCCAACACTCAAACAAGAAGCAATTCAAGCACAACGTGCAAATGTCGATGTTGTAACTGGCGCAACACAAACAAGTCTCGCATTCCAACAATCATTAGCTTCTGCTTTGGCACAGGCTAAATGAGATAGAAGGGTTAAGGGGTAAGGGTAAAGGGTGAAGTAAAAATATTATTTTTCCCTTAACGTTTTATCCTTCACCCCAGTAATGCGTTTGGAATTTAAAACTCGTATTATATGAAACGCACTCGACTAATCATGGGGATGCCTATAACGATAGAGGTTGTTGACCAGCGAGTAAAAGAGACCGACATCGCGAGCATTTTTGACTATTTCGCATCAGTTGACAGAATGTTCAGCACCTATAAAAAGGAAAGTGAGATATCTCGTCTCAATGCAGGAGAAATTACCAAAAAAGAGTTAAGCACAGATGTAAGGCAAATTTTACAGCTTGCTGATGATACAAAAAAAGAATCGAATGGTTATTTTAATATTGTACATAACGGCAAGATTGATCCTTCGGGTATTGTTAAAGGATGGGCGATTTATAATGCAGCTGGATTATTGAAAGAACACGGTTTTCAGAATTATTATGTCGATGCAGGTGGAGATATTCAAGTTGCTGGGAAAAATGAAAAAGGCGAAAATTGGAGAGTTGGCATCAAAAATCCGTTCAAACAGGATGAAATTGTTAAAGTCATTCGATTAGAAAACAAAGGCATTGCAACATCAGGGTTATATATCAGAGGTAATCATATTTATAATCCGCATAAACCTGATGTGCCGATTACTGGCATCGCAAGTTTCACTGTGATCGGTCCGACGGTCTATGACGCGGATAGATTCGCAACTGCTGCTTTTGCGATGGGCGAGAAAGGCATACAATTTATAGAGAAACTGCCAGGATATGACGGCTATATGATTGATGCGAATGGGATTGCGACGATGACTAGCAGGTTTGAAAGATTTGTTATTAAAAATGCAGAAAATTGACTATGTCTTGGACAGAATTACCATGTACCGTTTGGTACTGTATATCCTCATCGCACTTGTTTGCGTAGCAAGTTTTTTGAGCTACTTTTCTCTTGTTCCATCAACGCCCACATTTATTATTGTTTCCGCGTTAGTTCTTGTGGCTGTTGGAAGGATCGCAAATTCTCTTTTCTCTTGGGCCTTTGATGCACCAACGAATTTTGAGTCTGTTTATATCACTGCCCTTATTCTCGCACTTATTATGACGCCAGCAAAATCATTTTCAGATTTGGTAGTTCTTTCTTGGGCCGTGACCCTTGCGATGCTGTCAAAGTATGTTTTGGCAATTAATAGAAAACATATTTTTAATCCTGCTGCAGTTGGTGTTGTCATTACAGGTTTGGTTCTTGGACAGCCAGCAAGCTGGTGGGTTGGGACGGCGTGGATGGCACCATTTGTTGCCATTTCTGGATTTCTTGTAATTAGAAAACTGCGATTTTATGATTTAGCATGGGGATTTTTTATGGTCGTGTTAGTGGTTAGTTTATTTATTGCTGTAATACATGGAAATGATTTGGTTACTGGAATTTCACGAATAATTCTGGATTCGTTCATACTCTTTTTGGGATCAATTATGGTTACAGAGCCGCTTACCATGCCCCCAACGAGTAGGTTGCAAATGATTTATGGTGGACTGGTAGGACTGCTTTCTGTTCCGCAAGTAAGTTTGTTTGCCTTTTCTTTTTCTCCTGAAATGGCTTTGTGTGTTGGAAATATTTTTGCCTATATCGTCAGTCCCAAAGAAAAATTGCTGCTAACACTTTCAAAAAAAGTAAAGATTGCAAAGGATTCTTTTGAATTTGCTTTCACGCCAGCCAAAAAATTTGCGTACACGCCTGGACAATATATGGAATGGACTATGCCGCATCCACATGCAGATAGTAGGGGAACTAGACGATATTTTACTCTTGCATCATCACCGACAGAGGAAACACTTCTTCTCGGAGTAAAATTTTCTCAAAACGGTAGCAGTTACAAAAAAGCATTTCTCTCTCTTAATCATCAAACCCCAGTTGTCACTGGTCAATTAGCTGGCGATTTCGTTTTGCCAAAAAATCCACAGCAGAAACTTGCATTTTTTGCTGGCGGTATCGGCATAACACCATTTCGAAGCATGATCAAATATTTACTTGATATGAAGCAATCACGGGATATTGTTTTGTGTTATTCTAATAAAGTGGCCGATGAAATTGCCTATCAGGATATTTTTGATGCAGCTGAGAAGAAATTAGGTATAAAAGTAGTTTATACATTGACTGATAAATTTACTGTTCCGTCCGAGTGGAAAGGGAAGGTAGGAAGAATCGATCAAGAATTGATTAAAAAAGAAATCCCTGATTTTTCAGAACGGCTCTTTTATCTATCAGGACCGCAATCGATGGTCGTAGGATATGAAACAGTTCTTAAAAAGTTGGGTGTGCATCAAAAAAATATCAAAAAAGATTTTTTCCCAGGATTGACGTAGTTTGAATCTTTAAGCAATTATTAAGTATAGTAAAATTATAATTTACATATATGGCTGAGAGTATAACCAAAAGCAAAAAACAGTCGTTTCTGACTCGTTTTGTACACCTCTCTTTATGGAAAAAGGGAGTAATTCTTGTTGTCTTATTATTGGTGATTTGGTTTCTCGCCTCAAAAGTTTTTGCACAGAAAAGCTCCACATCCCAGTATCAGACTGCAACAGCAGCACAAGGAACGATCATCTCTACAGTAGATGAAAGTGGTAATGTAAATGCAAGTTCTCAAACAGAAGTAACATCACCGTCAAATGGCTTGATTCAGAACATTTATGTCAAGAACGGACAGTATGTAACCGCGGGGCAAAAATTATTTTCGGTGAAATCAACTGCGACTCCTGAAGAACAAGCATCAGCTTACGCAAGTTACGAAAATGCTCTTGCAAGTTATCAGTCTGCAACACAAGCCAAACAAGCCATGCAGGCGACATTGGAAAAGGATAGAGATGCTGTTCTTTCTGCTGCAGATGCAGTTAATACAATGACTTCAAATGTTGGAGGTAATAAAGTAAATCCGCAAACCGGAACTCAATATAATCAAAATGAAATTGATGAGACTAATTCAACGTATACTAGTGCTGAGGATCAATTTAGCGCTGATGAAACAAAATATAATCAGGAAGGTACACAAATTACCGCAGCAAATGCACAACTGAATTCCTCATCTCTTTCATATCAGGCGACTCAAAACGCGACTGTTACTGCACCGATTTCTGGTACTGTTGCCAATGTTTCGGTTCAGCCTGGTGCCGCAGTGACTGCATCGACTGTGACAACAACATCCAATAGCACTAGTTTTGGTTCCTCGTCAAGTTCTTCATCATCAAACGGAGGTTCGTCAGTTTTGGCAATTGGGAACTATGGACAACTTTCTATTCTTGCGCAAGTAAACGAAGTGGATATTCCCAAATTAAAAGTCGGACAACAGGCAACGGTGACACTTGATGCATTCCCGAGTCAGACATTTGTTGGACAAGTTGTCAGTGTTGACAGTGTTGGGACAATTAGTTCGGGAGTTGTTACGTACAATGTGTATATCAATCTCATTTCTCCTCCATCTGAAATTAAATCAGGTATGTCTGCATCCGTTGCGATTCAGACTGCGCGGGCTGATAATGTTATTACAGTACCCTCGGCTGCAGTACAGACATCCAGCGGTGCTTCCTATGTCAGTGTTCTTAAGAATGGACAAGTAACAAATGTCCCGGTGACAACAGGTATTTCAGATGATACAAATACTGAAATAACATCTGGCATCAAAGTAGGAGATGTTGTGGTAACTGGCACAAATGCAACAACTAATAATACTACTTCACCGTTTAGTACCAGCCTTACCGGACGAAGCGGATTAGGCGGCGGCGGCGGATTCGGTGGTGGAGCTGGTGGTGCACGAAGCGGTGGAACAGGCGCTGGCGGCGGCGGTACACGAAGCGGCAGCGGTGGCTGAGAAGCTAATAGAATAATATATTATAAGAAAAAATGAACAATGAATATCATACAAGTATCACATCTTTCAAAAATTTATAGAACCGCAGCGGGCGAGACAGTCGCTCTTGACGATGTTTCATTTGACATAAAAAAAGGTGAATTTGTCGCAATCATGGGACCCTCAGGAAGCGGTAAATCTACTCTCATGCATCTTTTAGGTTGCCTCGATACTCCGACAAGTGGGATGTATATTCTTGATGGAGAAAATGTAGAGAAGTTAACGGATGATGAACTCGCTGATATCCGCAATAGAAAAATTGGTTTTATTTTTCAGGCATTTAATTTGCTTCCGCGAACTACTGTGCTGCAAAATGTGATGCTGCCGATGCGTTACGCTGGAGTTCCAATGGAAGAACGCAAAGAGCGAGCAATGAAATATTTGGAGATGGTTGGTTTGCAAGGGCGGCTTGATCATACCTCCAATCAAATCTCAGGAGGACAGCAACAAAGAGTTGCAATTGCGAGGGGATTGACGATGGATCCGGCGATTCTTCTTGCCGATGAGCCAACTGGCAATATCGCATCTGCACAAGCAGAAGAAGTGATGGCAATTTTTCAGGATATCAATGAGAAAGGTCATACGGTTGTTATGATTACTCATGAGCCTGATATAGCTCAGCACGCAAAACGGGTTATCACGATTAGAGATGGGAAGTTAGTTAGCGATCAGATGAACAAACATCAAGTAAAAGCAAATCCAAAGAAAAGTGCAATAATTGATCCGACAAAAGATTTAAATTTAGGATAAGTTTAAAGCCGTCATCCTGAACTTGATTCAGGAGCTATATAGATTCCGGATCAAGTCCGGAATGACGATTAGTTAGGTTTGAAATATAAATTTATGGAAACAGAAACAATAATTGAAAGTTTTACAACATTAACAGTGAACAAATTGCGTACAGGGCTTGCAATTTTAGGAATCGTTATCGGAATCGGTAGCGTTATCGCTCTTGTTTCCTTGGGGCAAGCAACGCAACAGTCTGTTCAAAATTCTATTCAGTCTCTTGGCGCAAACTTATTAACTGTTATTCCAGGATCAACCAGTTCTGGAGGTGTGCGTGGTGCTGCCGGCGGCGGTACAACACTGACAGATGATGATGCCAAAGCAATTCAGACATCATCTACGGTTACTACAATTCAAGCGGTTTCACCTGAAGTGCAGGGGCGTACACAGTTAACTGCAGGGGACACCAATGCGAACGTTACCGTTATTGGTGCAACAGCCCCGTATGCAACTGTCCATAATCTTAGTATGCAATCGGGACTGTTTATTTCTGATCAAGATAATCAGGCTTCCTCAAAAGTTGTTGTATTAGGGCCACAAGTTGTAGAGAGCTTATTCCCTAATAATGCTGATCCTATCGGGCAAAATGTTCGTATTCGCGGTATTTCTTTCAGAGTAATTGGGATAACTACTTCCAAAGGCGGATCAGGATTTTCCAATACGGATAATCAAGCATATATTCCATTAAATACAGCGCAACTGCAGATTTTGGGTCAACAGTATCTCAGCTCTATTGCGTTATCTGCGAAAAGCCAGAACGTCATGACAGAAGCAGAAAATCAAGTCGGTTACTTGCTTTTACAAAGACATAACATATCAGATCCTAGTCAAGCAGATTTTTCCATTTTTTCTCAAGCAGATATTCTCAGTGCCGCTTCTTCAACGACAGGCGAATTCACCACATTGCTTTCGGGTGTTGCTGCAATTTCTCTTCTTGTCGGCGGTATTGGAATTATGAATATTATGCTTGTGACAGTAACCGAACGTACTCGTGAGATTGGTTTGAGAAAAGCGCTTGGTGCAAAGAAAAAAACCATCATTACACAATTTCTTGTTGAATCAATTCTTTTGACATTCACGGGAGGTATTATTGGAATTATCTTGGGTGTCCTTCTTTCTTTTGGTATCTCAGTATTTTCCGGTTCACTTTTTGTTATTTCACCTTCGTCAATTTTGCTTGCCTTTGTTGTCTCTGCAGGAATTGGTGTGCTATTTGGTTGGTATCCCGCGCAAAAAGCATCAGGCCTTGAGCCAATTGAAGCGTTGAGATATGAGTAAAGTTTAGGTAATAGGTGATAGGAAGTAATAAATAAAAAACAATCTAGTACCTAAAACCTAGTCCCTGATACCTTATTTAAGAGGGGCGCCGAAAGGCTAAAGCCATTTCGGCATCCCCAGTTATAGTTTAAAAAATAATCAAGGAAAGCGCGTCGGAAGGTTAAAACCATTCCGACATCCTTAATAATAATTGAATAAAAATTAAGGTGAAGGAGGTGAGGAATAATGAAATCTATTAAACCAATGTATGTAATTATTATCGTTATTGTTGTTGCGGCAGCAGCATTTTATGGAGGATTGGCTTATGAAAAAGGTAAGGTAGCCTCTAGTTTTGCAAGTGCTGGAGCAGGTGGAAGATTTGGCGGTCGTTTTGGCGGCGGTCAAGGAGGCCCAGGCGGTGGCGCATCTGGCATGATGAAACCTATAAGCGGACAGATCGTAAGTACAAGTAGTAATGCGATTACGGTAAAATTATCAGACGGTAGCAGCAAGATTGTTGATCTTTCAAGTCAAACAAAGATTAACAAAACTACGCAAGGAGCTGTTTCTGATCTTACAACAGGTCAGCAAGTAACTACCTTTGGGACTGCTAATTCTGACGGAAGTATTACAGCACAAGCTGTAAATGTCGGCAGTGGCATGATGATGCGTATTCGTTCAGGTGGTCAAGGTGGCGCAAGCCAAAGTGGTCAACCAGGACAATAACGGATTAATTTAAAATTTGATTTAGCAATAAACTCCCGTTGTAGGGAGTTTATTGTATGAAGAAAAACGCGAAACGTGAGACATCTTTGAGTTTCAAAATAATAAGTCTGCTGAAAAGAATAATACTTATTGCGATACAGACATAAAACGTCGGCATAAAAAAATGAATGGTATTAATTGTATTCTGATTAAGAAGAGTATTAATAAGGTTTTTCAAATCAATAAAAAGAATATTATGCCATGCAAAGACCACTAATGAATGCTTGCCAATATATTGCAGAATGATATTTCGTGTGATTAGTTGGCTAAGTGCTGTTACTGCAGCAATACCGCCGAAGGCAGCCAAATAGAAAAGAACGACGTTGCCAAGATGGTTGATACGAAGATCAGTTTGATAGCCCGAAATCCGATAATTAAGTGTTGCGATTAATACGGTAAAAAGAGTTACTGTAAGAATCAACAGCTTTTTCTGATTCATAAAAATGCTGATTCTCTTCTTATTTTGCATCGAGAGATAGCCGCCGCCAAAAAATACTAACGCGGTTAATGCTGATTCGAATCCAAAAGGTAATTTAAGCCATGGCATAAAGAAAGAAATGAGAGCGCCTATAACTGCGCTTAAAGAAAGTACCAAAAGAAGCAATTTATTTCCTGATACTTTTCGGGTTATCGCGGCAAACGTTAATTTGGTAATAAAAAGACACGGCAGGAACCACAAAACGACATTGTATCCCAGCATGCCATTATTGCCATTGCCGTAAAGAACACCAAATACCTGATAGGCAATTCCACTGAGACTAAGATCGCCAGCAGTTTGTGAAACAAAAGCAAAGACATACGTGAGTATTGCAAAAAGATAATAGGGGATAATGAGTTGTTTTATATATTTGAAAGTGACGGACAGCATCGATTTTCCCAGGGTGGGTTTAAAAACCAATCCAGAAATGAAAAAGAAAAGCGGCATGTGGAAGGCATAAATAAGATAGCGCTGTCTATCATTACTAAAAATATGTCCATAGAGAACGAAAATAATGGCAATTCCTCTGCATATATCGATCCATGAGACACGTCTTGATAACATTTTCTTTATTATTTCAGTCGGCATAATACAAAAACTTATGATAGCAAAAGAAGCCTTAAGTTACAATGAATTTCCCATCTCAGTATCCATTATAGCAAATGATTATCTAGTGAAGGTATTCTTGCAAAAATTCTTTATTTGACAAAAATTTTTTTGTGATTTATTATTTTGTTGTTTTGAAATAAGTTTTAGCAATTATGAAAAATACCGCGTTACTCGTTATGGATATACAAACTCGCATTGTTGGGATGATTTCTGATTCGGCACCGCTTATTAAAAATATTAAAAAAGCAATTGATTACGCGCATAAAGCTTCAATCCCAGTTATTTATATAGCTGTACAGTTCCGTCCGGATTTTCCTGAAGTGAGTCCAAATAACAAATCATTTTCCGCGATAAAAAAGAATGTTGCTGGATTTGGAGACCCGAAAGCAATGGAAATTTATGAAGAAGTTACGCCGCAAAAAAAAGACATAGTGGTTGTTAAAAAAAGAGTCAGTGCTTTCACTGGAAGTGATTTGGAAGTAGTACTTCGGTCACTTGGTGTAACGCATTTAATTTTGACCGGTATTGCAACCAGTGGCGTTGTTCTCTCAACGGTGAGAGAAGCAGCAGATAAAGATTATCAATTGACTGTTTTGTCGGATTGTTGCGCTGATGGTGATGAAGAAGTTCACCGCGTTTTAACAATAAAAGTATTCCCTCGGCAAGCAGATGTCATAATGGTTAACGATTGGGTTAAAAAATAACAACTTCCAAAAATAGAATAAATAAATTTTTCCACTTGCAAATGTCATCACAATCTTTCTAGAATAAGATAAGAGTATGGATCTGACTGATGAATTACTTGATAATTCACAGGTCGGAGACAGGCAGGATGAGCAGGCAATCATAATTTGTCTGCAATTTCCGATCGGTAAGTTTGAAGAGCAAAAGGCACGAGCTGCCATTAATGATTTGGATGAAATTTTACGTGATGCTATAGAGACTTCAGGTGTCGGTATTTATGACGGGCATAAATTCTCCGAAGGACTTGATGAAGAGAGAGTGAAATTTTTTATCCGTGGCAAAAGCGCGAATAGAATTTATAGTGAAATCAAACCAATTCTGCAGTCACTATCAAGTCTACAACAGTTTTATATTATCAAACGCTTTTCCTCTTTTATTGAAAATCAATTTTCTCTCCAATAAAAAACACCCACTGAAAAATTTCCAATGGGTGTTTTATTTTTTTACGTTTAGCCATCACATATCAGGTTTATGATATTGTGATAATGCTAACTGCCGGGTGTTGGTGTCACTGATTGAGCCGCAGTTGGCGCTCCCCAATGTCCGTATCCACCTCGACCTATCATTCCTCGTCCGCCTCTCATACCGCCAAAGGTCATAACATACATTGGATTAATATTGTTTGCCTGAGCCCACGATTTCAGATCACTTTGCATTGATTGCATTGTTGTTCTTCTTTGTTGTGGTGTTTCACCTTGCAATGAACTTGCGTATTTTGATTGTTCTGTTGAAAGTTCACTCAAAATAGCTGTTTCTTGATCAGATGTAATTTTGCCACTTGAGACAAGCTTATCTAATCGAGATTTTTCCATTGTTGACATCTGTTGTTGTGACAATGTCGGTCTCGGCGTTATCGTTGCGTTTCGTTGTGTTTTATATTGCTGCACTGCAGATTGCACTTGGGATTTATTCAGTCCAAATTCTTTTTCAAAAAATTGCATAAGCCCTTGAAAAAATCCAGCACCTTGTGATTGTCCACCTGGTGTTTGGGCATTTGCAATTGGTGCAAAGCTTGAAAGGACAGCCGCAGTTAACGCTATTACCGTGAGAGACTGAGTCAATTTTGTTCTATTGATCATCGTATCACCTCCTTTCAGGTTAGGTATTATGTAATTCTAGATTAGTTAGTTAAGTGAAGAAAATAATAGCGGGTTAATCTTAAAAATCGCTGTAAAATTTTGTTTACAAAAAATTGCTATAATGTAAGCAATGGATAAAGATTCTAAACTTCATAAAAAAGCTCTCTTGTATGAATATCTCACGATTGCATGGAACGTTTTTGAAGGAATTGTCTGTGTTGCGATTGGTCTCTTTTCCGGCTCAATTGTTCTTGTCGCTTATGGACTTGAATCGGGTGTTGAAGTATTCGCATCTTCTATGGTGGTATGGGATTTGAAGGGAAGATCAAAAAAGAGAGAAAAATTGGCACTCAAACTTATTGGTGGAGCTTACTTTATTGTTTCTCTCTATATTTTTATTCATGCCGCGACGAGTCTGCTTGCACATGTACATCCCGATAAATCTATTCCGGGCATTGTATTTATTATAATTACGATAGTGATGATGATATGGTTAGGTCTTACAAAAAAACATATTGGTACGCAGATGAAAAGTGAAACTGTTCTTGCTGATGCAAAATTTACGTTGATTGATGGAGCACTTGCAGGAACTGTTTTGGTTGGCCTTATTTTAAATTTGCTTTTTGGTTTGTGGTGGGCTGATGAAGCAATGGCACTTTTCCTCTCAGGCGTTGCTTTTAGAGAAGGATTGAAAGAGTTTTTTTAGAATTTCGTTTTCATTTATATGGAACTCTATAAGGATATTCCAATTTGTTTATTTAAAACTCCAAAAGAATGGGAAGAGTGGCTTCACAAAAATCACGATAAATTTTCTGCGATTTGGATGAAATTTGCTAAGAAAAATAGCGGTGTTGTTTCCATTACCTATGTTGAGGCATTACAAACTGCTCTTTGTTATGGATGGATTGATGGATTGATTAATAAATATGATGAGAAGTTTTATCTGACACGTTTTAGCCCGCGCAAACCGCAAAGCGTTTGGTCAAAAAGTAATAGAGAATTGGTTGAAAAATTAATAAAGGATGGCAAAATGCAGCCAAGCGGATTAAAAACAATTGAGGCTGCAAAAGCAAATGGCAGATGGGAAAGTGCTTATGATTCATCAACAACAATGCAGATGCCGGATGATTTTCTCAAAGAACTTTCAAAAGATAAAAAGGCAGAAGAATTTTTCCGTTCTTTAAATCGAGCAAATACCTATGCTATCGCATGGAGGCTGCAAACGGCACATAAACCTGAAACCCGCACGAAACGAATGGAAAAGATTTTGGAAATGCTCAAAAAGGGAGAGAAGTTACATTAAGACAAAGGAATGTCTGCTATAATTTTTTCATGATTGATGAACTCTCTATTATTATTCCCGCGCTCAATGAAGAAAAATATCTGCCAAAACTTCTCAATTCGATTGTACAGCAAGATTTCAAAGGGAAAATGGAAGTTATCGTTGTTGATGGGAATTCAACAGATCAGACAATAAAGGTAGCGGAAAGTTTTAAGGAAAAAATACCAAACCTTTCTGTACTAGCGTTGAGAAAATGTGGTATTAGTTATCAAAAAAATAGAGGAGTTGAGAAAGCAAAATATGACTATTTACTTTTTATTGATGCAGATATTATTCTTCCCAGATATTTTCTTAATCAGTTTTTAAAAAAAGTACATGTGAGAGATCGGTTTCTTGAGACGACAAATATCTGGCTTGCAGAGAAAGATGATATCTTGTCTCAATTTATTTTTGCCTTTGTGTATCCGACCTTAGTATTTACGCTTCTTCGAGATAAAGTAACTCCTGGATTTTTATTGTTAACAACAAAGAAGAATCATATCCAAATGGGTGGTTTTAGGGAAGATTTAAAGATTGCAGAAGATGTTGATTATGGTTGGCGTTCAATTGAAAATGGAGCAAACTATCATATGCAGTTTGGTCTTTTTGTTTTACATTCAGCTAGGAGACCTCAAAAAATAGGGAGACTGAAGTTTATTTATAATCAAATCCGTGTATATTCGGCAATAAGAAAATATGGTGTTGAAGTTAGTAAGAGAATAGAGTATCCCTTTGGCATTTTTGGATAAGATTATCCTCTCCATGATTTTCGTACTGCGAGCGAACCGAGGAGGACGGCGATGATTGCTGTTCCGGTTAGAACAATAATATCTTTTCCTACTCCTTGTAAATCAGGATAAAAAAGTGTTTGCCGCATGCCATCAATCGCGTAGCGGGTTGGGATAAAATCACTGAGGTCTTGCAGCCAGTTTGGCAAGAATGCAATTGTTGTAAAGCCTCCTCCTAGAAAAAATAAATATGTCGCGATAACCGATGATGCCATGGCAACAAGCCGTGCTCCTTTGAGTAATGATCCCAACGCCGCACCAAGTCCGGCTGCACAAAGTCCTGTTGCAAGAAAAAGTGCAATAAGTACAGGGATATGATCAAGAGGCGGCGCGACGACACCAAAAAGAAAGCAGACAAAAAGTATCGGGAGAGTAATAATGACAGATAGTAATAGTCCTCCAAGAAGCCTTCCAGCGACGAGTGTCCATGAAGGCACGGGGGCGATAATTAGGTTGCGGGATGTTTTCTCTTCATTATCTTTTGCGCATAAAAGTGCAGTACCCATTAAGCCAATACTAATTATTAAGAGGATAAAGGCGGGAATTACTTGATAATTTAAAAAGCTGACATTTGTAATTCTTAGATTATTTTCGTTTATATCAACGCGGTAGGGATTAACAGCATTATTTGCTGAGGGGAGATTGTTGGCTTCAACCGCTTCACCAAGTTCTCCATCAAGTCCTAATTGTGGTGCATCAAATTCCGCTGCTGAGCGATCAACAGCGCGTCGTATGTCATCTGAAAAATCAATATCAACGTTGTTGAGTGTTAGGTCGATAACAGCATCGTTTTGAAAAACTTTTTGGTCAAAATTTTTTGGGATTGTAATAATTGCGGCAACCTCTTGGTCTGCGAGCAAACGTTTTGCAGTTGTTTCATCAACTGTTTTCAATAGGTATGCATCAGTGTCTGATGAAATGATTTTTTCCATTTTTAAGGCGTTTGACTGATGTGATTGAACAACAAGTGCGACGGGCTGCCTGGTTATAGAGAAGCTCAGAACAATAAGCAGTATCGTCATGCCGATTGGAGGAATGAGCGCACTGATGATAGCGATTGGCATGCGACTCCAGAGAAGAAGATCTAATTTTGCTATGTTCCAGATATTATTAATCATTTTTTAAATTTTGTTAATTTACGGGTCCTGTCCCGAGCTCCTCTCTTCAATGCTCGTTCTAGTGAAGCTTTGATTTTTAGATCGCTTCAACGAACTGCGCTTTGAAGAGAACTCTCCGCTCGTGCCACCCGTATTTATTATTATTATTATTATTATTTTGCTATTTGTCTTTTCATCAATGATCCTGTGATAACAAGCATAATGATTGTCCAAACGATAAGAAGGAGAACATCAACAATAATCGGTTCAGGCGTGACATGGAAACCATGAAATGCATTTTCTAAAACGCCGACAGCATAATAAATTGGAGAAAGATGAGCAAATCTCCAAATAATATTTCCATCAAACCGTTCCGGTTCAAGCGATCCACTATCAATATATAATGGAAGTGCAAGTCCAAAGATAAGTGATGCGACAGGGAGCGTTTTTTTTAGTATTGCTCCTACCAATGCTCCAACACAACCAAAAATAATAACACAAAGCCAAATTGCTCCAAGCATTTCAAGAGGATGAATAGGTGTGACTTTGTAACCAAAAATGACAATGCCCACGCTTAGGAGCATTCCGGCAAATGCGATAGTGTCTGCTGCCAACATCCGTCCCATGAATGGAACAAGCGGCTGAACAGGAGCGAGAGAAAGGAGTTTAAATGTCCCTGATTCAAATTCTCGTGCTACCGCAATAGCACTCAGAATTCCGGCAATAACAAATGCATCCAATGCAAGTGCGCTGACAATAAGATACGGGATAAAACCGGTGTCTTGTGTCAATACATCATGCTCTTTTACTTTTACACTAATGCCTGGGAAATGTAGTCCATTTCCAAAGCTTACAATTGCTGAGGGAAGTGCTCGTTGGATATCGTCGGTCATGTCGGCATCTACATTGTCTACATCAACAGTGACTGGTAAAGTCTCTCCAACTGAAATTGCTTTGGTGAATCCTTGTGGAATGGTGATAATTGCGACGAGTCTGCCTTGGTTGAGGAGTTTTTGCGCTTCTTGATAAGACATTGGTTCCAAATTAAATGAATGATGAGCTTGCTCTAAGTTTTTAATAAAAATTTTTGAATAAACGCCATTGTCGTTGTTGATAAGAGCTGTGGGAGCTTTACTTCCTGTCAATCCAAAGAGACTCACCAGAAGGAGGAATGTTACCGCTTGGATAAGCACCAGAATAACCAAAAGCGGTGATCTGATAAGCTGTATTAGTTCGGCTCGATAGGCGCCGGATAATGGTGTTAATAGATGTTTCATATAAGATATCTTGACGTGAGAAGTGAGATTCTTTTGAGCTTGAATATTTATGTTTCGATATTTTGAATTCAAGAAATCAAAATTTCAATAAAATCATTATCAAGAATTTCTCATGTCTCATTTCATAAAATCTAAAAATTTATTTCGGTTGGCTGAACCATACTTCAAGAAAAACAAGCCCGCCAAGAAGGATAATCAGCAGAATGGTAAAGAGAATGGGATGCCGTTTGATGAAATTTTTCGATGTAGGCTGAATTTCTTCAGTTTCGGTTGAAACTGAATTTAATTCCAACGTCTTAAATACTTCTGCAAGATCTGCCGGCCGGAAGCGAAAACTGTTCACATGTGATGTTTGTAAAACAATATTTATAATCGTATCAGGGATCATATCTCCTTTAAGAAAAATAGAGAGTCCACTAAGGGTTGGTTGCATTCTGACAATACCGTCCTTGTTTTTTAGTGCTTGAGAAATTTTTTCTACCGATTCTTGAGAACATTCAATATCCAGACTATGTCCTGCTCGGGCAACCAACGCTTGAGGTGTGTCAGAGAGTATGAGTCTTCCTTTGTTCAAGACAGACACTGTGTCGCAAATTGCCTGAGCTTCATCAAGATAATTACTCGCGACAAGAATTGTATGACCTGCAGAGCGGAGAAATTGCAGATGTTCCCAAATCGTATGACGGGTTTCAACATCGACGCCGAGAGTCGGTTCATCAACAACAAGAAGCCGCGGATTATGGAGAAGGGCCCGCGCAATTGCAGTGCGGCGTTTTAAACCTCCCGAAAGGATATGCACCTGATCGTTTGCTCTTTCGGAAAGGCCTAAGAGTTCAAGAACTTCGTGGGTTCGCTGTTTTGGTTTTTCAATATTATAGAGTGAGGCAAAAAATAATAAATTTTCAGAAACAGTTAATTCTTCGTACAATGACGTTTCTTGGAAAACAACACCGATTTGCCGGCGTAAAGCTTCATCTTTTGTTGGAAGTTTTTCTCCAAGAATAGTTATCGTGCCGCTCGTCGGATTGGTGATTCCCATAACGAGTGAAAGAAGCGTTGTTTTCCCAGCGCCGTTTGGTCCGAGAAGACCTGCTATGCTCTTTTCAGGAATTGTGAGTGAGATATCGTTAAGAATTTGTGCCTTACCAATTTTCAACGATATATTGTCAAAGACAACGGCGGGATTGATGATTTTTTGCATTATAAATATGATATAACTAAAAGAGGTGAGTGCGCAAATAAAATGAATGAAGAGACCCCTGTGCCGTTCAAAGATTATTTCCCAAAACTTTCGATGAGTTCGTATTTTTGGTTGATAATAGTTTTATCCGCTGGGTTTTTTGGCATAGTAGGTTATTTTATCGGCGTACGCGTTAATGAACTTTCTTCAGTGATGTCACTTCAGACACAGCAAACACAAATACCGCCAATTCCAACTCTCGCAAGAGATAATGACACCAGTTATTCACGAATTTATGGATTTTTCACTTTAAATACAAATTATTATCAGCAACTGGTCATTAGTGTTGATAGTTTTCAAAATGGTGTACGAACCGGACTTGATACTGATTACCGTTACATTACCAAACCGCGAGCCGGTGTTTCGTATCCGTATTCCTTTGACAGACTAGATCCGGCAAAGTCATATATCGTATCGGCATCTGCCTGCACAACTGATCCAAAGACCTATGCACTCAATTGCGCAAAGCACATAGCGATTATAAAATGTTCTGGTGCCATCCAGGGAAATGATTGTGTTGTAAAAGCTGCAGGTAATCAATCGCGATATCCTAATCAAGTTGATTTTTCTCTGACACAGTCAAAATGATATGAAGTATGCTGCATTTTTGAGAGGAATAAATGTTGGAGGCAACCGTAAAGTTCCGATGGAAGATTTGCGGAAAAGTTTTGAATCGTTAGGATTTGGGAATGTTAAGACATTGTTGAATTCTGGTAATGTGGTTTTTGAGAGTGATGAAACAGATGTTTCTATTTTAAAATCAAAGATTGAACAAAAACTTGCGAAAGTTTTCGGATGGGAGATAGGGATGATGGTCCGTTTGCAGAAAGATTTGCAGGAGATGGTTTCTATCACTCCTTTCAGGTTTACAGAAATTACTCCGCAAACACGCTTGTATGTCACATTTCTTTCAGAAGCACCAAAAAGTACTTTGGGAATTCCATATGAATCTCCTGAGAGAAACTTTGCTATTCTTGAAGTTTCAAACAAAGCTATTTTTAGTGTTTTAACCCTTTCTGAGAAGTATAATACGACAGACGCGATGAAGGTTATTGAAAAAGAATTTGGGAAGAATGTGACGACGAGGAATTGGAATACAGTGGTAAAATTAGCTAAATTATAATATGAAAAAACCAGAAGTATTGATTGTTGGTGCAGGACCTACGGGTCTGATGATGGCCTGTCAGCTTGCTCTTTTTGGAATTCCATTTCGTATCATAGAAAAAAATGGACATCCTGTTAAAGAGTCTCGCGCTTTAGGTATTCAGGCAAGAACACTTGAAATATTTAGACAAATGGGGATTGTTGATCGGTTTTTGCAGCAAGGACAGATCACCAATGGACTTACTTATATTGCAGGAAAAATACAAAGGCATATCCCACTTTCAGAACTTGGTCGCGGATTGTCCGAATTTCCATTTCTTCTAATGCATGAACAATCAAAAACCGAAAAAGTCTTTAACGATTTTCTCCAAAAACAAAATAAATATGTCGAGTGGTCAACCGAGCTGGTTAGCTTCACGCAAGACGATAATGAAGTAACCGCCGTAATAAAACATGACGGAAAAGAAGAAACAGTGAACGTAGATTACCTTTTTGGTGCTGATGGAGCACGCAGTGTTGTAAGACACGGTTTGGGTATAGAGCTGGCAGGTGCAACATACCATCAATTACTTTATGTGCTCGATTGTGATGTTTCATCACCTTTATTTAAAGATAAAGAAGTATATTTGACTTTTTCACCTAACGCTTTTACCGCTTTTTTCCCTTTAGCTCATAACATTTGGAGAGTTATTGGTGTTGTTCCTGAAGGAGTAGCTAATAAAGAACAGGTAACCTTCGAAGATATCAAAAAGCATTTTTCCGAAAATATTTCTTTTCCTGTAACAATAATGAACCCCAATTGGCTTTCCATTTATCATTCTCATCATCGTTGTGTTAAAGAGTTCAACATTGGCCGATGTTTTTTGGGCGGAGATGCAGCACACGTTCACTCACCGGTTGGCGCGCAAGGAATGAATACAGGATTACAAGATGCTTACAATTTAGCTTGGAAATTGGCATTCGTACTTAAGAAAAAAGCTGATCCGGCACTTCTTGATACCTATAACGAAGAACGTTTGCCATTTGCAAAAAGATTGGTTGAGACAACAGATCGTTTATTTAGTTTGGTTGTAAGCAAGAACATCTTTAAGTCTATTTTTACCAAACATATAGCACCGCTTATTATGCAGAATGTAGTCAAATATAATTTTTCAAGGAGATTTATGTTTTCGACAATTTCACAAATCGGTATTTCATATGTTCACAGTGCATTGTCCCAAAATGCCTCTTTTGGCGACTTTCCCAAATCCGTTCCACGACCCGGTGACAGACTTCCTTATTGTACGTTCTCAAATACAAATAATAATACAGCAAATGTTCAAGAGTATGTTACTTCAACCATGATGGAATTACTGATTTTTGAAGGTGATACAAGTTCTTCAGACAGTTTGCTTTCTTTCTGTGAGAAATACAAGGATCGTATGCATACGACACTAATTAAAAAGAATCAAAATACCAAGGAATTGTTTAAAAGATTTGGCATCATTGAAAACGGCTATTTTCTTGTAAGGCCCGATATGTATATTGCCTATAGAAGCAAGAGTTTGGATGTGAAGCAGTTGCAAGTTTATCTTGAAAGATTTTTTAAGTAAGTGGAAATCAACTAATGATGATGTCGAACGCCCTTCTTCACTAAAAGAAAATTTACCGGAAATGCTACGATAAATCCTGCAACAAGAGCTGTTATTAAGCCTACCCAATATTGTATATGGACAAGTCCCATTCTTCTCATGCCTGGGAAAATTAATTCTGTTCCTGCTTCTGCTGTTTCCATAGCGATAATACTGAGTAATTCTGTTGTCAAAATGATTTTGGCCGCTGAAATAAAAGGAATTCTTGCTTTCAAAAATGGAATGACACTAAATAAAAATCCAAAGATAAAACCAAAAATGACGCCTGCGATGATTCTTGTGCCATACGGAAAATTAAAAAGTGTGCCAATAATTACTCCAAGAATGTCACCAACACCACATCCCGTGAGGCAATGTAAGGTTGCTTGCACGGCAAGTTGTTTGTTGGATGTATGAGTGTGTTCCATAAATATCAGTTAATGCAAGAGACTACAGTATATCAAACTTCTGATTTTTAGTTTTATTTTATGGAGTTGTAGATGGAGATGCGGAAGGTGATGGAGATATTTGTGTTCCTGATGGTGTTGTGGTTGTTGCAGCTTGAGATGGGGCTGGTGTTGTTGAGTTTGAGCTAATAAGTTGTTTGAAAAGTGGTCTCATTTGTTGAATATCAGACTGGATTTTTGCAAATGATGTCTTTACAACTTGTGTGATATTTGTTTTGATGCTAGTAAATGTTCCTGAAGCAGGTTCCGACGTCGTTGGGATATTTTCAACTGTTGTTATGCCGCTAGTAATTGTTGTATTAATTGTTTGTAATTGAGACGAAACGTCACTAAGAAGAGACTGCAGCTGTGTTGTATCTTTACCTTGTGATTTAAGTGTATTAATAAGGTTTTGAAGTTGCGGTACCAATGCTTGTAGATTGACAGTCGTTGTTTGCAAATTATTTAAAATAACAAGATAACGGGTTTTTGGCTCAAAAGCTGCATAGACGTAATAGCCAGTAATGATTGTCTTTTCATCGCCTCGTGCTGTTGTTGCGTCGGTATCTGCATCGATTTTCGTTTTGAGTGCTGTTAATCCGCTAATGGCTGTTTGAATATTCGAAGAAATAGTACTTTTTTCGTTTGTTGAAAGACGAGTATCATTTTGTACGCGAGTTGAAAGTTCATTGAGAGAAGCGATACGGTTACTAATTAATGTATTTGAACGGGTGATAATATTTTGCAATTCTGTACCTTGTCTCTGTGCTGCCTTGCTTGATTGGTTTTCTTCACGAGTTACTTGATTAACTAATTTTTGACCGCCAATGGATTGAATAGCAAATGCAGGCAAAGCGCTTTGAGCCAAAATAGTTGCTGAAATTGCAATTGTTATGATTACTTTGTTGTTCATAATCCAGTTGTGGTGTCTTGAGAGCTATCACTGCTGCTTATGCTGTTAAGATCGGTGTTAACTTGGGTACTAGCTTGCTGTATTGAGTTATTGGTATTGTTTAATGTTTGGTCAACATTTGCTTTTGTGACTGGTGTAATAGCAGGTGTTGGTTGAGAAGCAATCGTTGGAGATGGCACCATTGTTTCTTTTTTTACCATTTGCTGAGGTAGCGGAGCACTTTTATGCATAAAGAAGTAAGCTACTGCTCCCGCAATAATCAACACAAGAATAATACTGAGAATAATATAAAGCATATTTGATTTTCCTTTTGGCGGAGTAGGTGAATTTGGAACATTTGTAACAGGCGGCACTGGTGAAGGTGCCACTGTTGTTGCTCCTGGAGTAGCCATTGCTGCTGCGGGAGGAGGTGTCGATGATGATTGAACTGTAGTATCAGGCGTTGGCGTTGCAGGAGTTGCTGATGCTGCATCTGGTGTTGGCGTTGATGGTTGAGCTGGCTGATTTGTACCTTGTTGATTGTCCATATATCAACGATAACAGAAGTTATTTTTGTTTGTCAACCTTAGTCTTATTTTTCCCCTTTGGAGGATTTTTTGCGGGAATCACTGCCGGCACATTTTCTCTTCTCGTCACTTGGAACATAGCGAAGATGAGAATGACAAATCCAAGAAGTTGCGTAATTGAAAGTGTCGTATGGTAAAGGAAATAATCAATAATGATCGCTCCTGCAGGGAAGGCGAGTTCGCAAATTGAACTTATTCGAGCAGGGGTTCTCTTCAATCCGTAATAATAAATTGCTGTTGCGACCATACCGGTTGAAAGAGTAATGGCAATAAGAATCCAGATTTGTGTTTGCGTCAGGTGAAAAAGTGAATTTGTCTGATGCAAAGGAATAATAAAGAATAAAGCAAAAAGGGCCCCGAGTGAAAATCTTTCAGAAGTCACTGTTAAAACATTAATTTTATTAAGCACAAATTTACTGATTGCAGTTGATGAGCCCCACATGATACCGCTTGTTACGGCAAATACTGCCGCCAGGATTGTTTGTGAGCCTGTTTGAGTATTAACTACGAGGTTTCTAAATGTCACGAAATAAATTGATACAATTGCGACAAGAGCCCAAATAACAAATCGTTTGGATATTTTTTCTTTAAGCAAGATTGCAGCCATAATGATTCCAAAAATAGGCTGAAGCTGCTGCTCAAGAATTACTACAACTGAATAAGGAAGAAATTGTGTCATTTGCAATGCAGCAGTGTAGAGAATTGTCCCAAGTGCTTCTGAGAAAAGCGCAACGATTGCAATCGCGATCCATTCCTTTTTGGTCATTTTTTTCAGATCGCCGAACCATTTGAAACCGATAAAAAGAAGCACAATAAATCCGAATAGATCGCTGTAAAAAACAGTAACCGCAGGTGGCAAGGCTGCAAGGTCAATGCGGAAGATACCATCAACGGCCCAGAGAAGAGCGGCGATAATGATAAATAGTGGACCGATACTCAGTAATTTTTTCATCTATTTTTAAGTAGCTCTAAGCATAGCATTGCTTATTTAATAGTCAAGTAGTATTGTTTTGGATAGTAGCATTTGTTTATAAAATTACCTATAATGATTTTGAAAATGGATGGTTTTAAGAAATTTATTCTTCGTGGCAATGTCGTAGATCTGGCAGTCGGTGTGATTATCGGAGCTGCATTTAATTCAGTTGTGCAAGCCTTGGTAAAAAGTTTTTTTACTCCACTGATTGCTATTCTTACGGGAAATAACAAACTTTCTTCATTGTACTTTTCTATTCATGGAACGAAAGTAAATTATGGTGATTTTCTCAATACATTGATTTCTTTTCTGATCGTTGCTTTTATTGTTTATTTCTTTGTTGTTCTCCCAATGAACAAACTGCAACAGCTATCCCAAGCAGGCAAATCTCTGGATCCGACAACCAAAAAATGCCCGTATTGTTTCTCTGAAATTGATATACGAGCCACCCGCTGTTCAGAATGTACGTCAGAATTACTTACTAAGAAAAAATAAACGTTATGAGTACGGAACAAGGACCAGTTGATGGAGGACAATCGAGAGATATCGCTGGTACTAACGAAATAGTTAATCTGACAACAAGGTTACGTGCTCCTCTTGTAGATGCTTTAGTACATACGGAAAGGCCGTTTGCAGATGCATTTGAAGTTGTACCTCATCCCGTTGTTAATGGAATGGATGTAAGAGTTTCCAGTTATATGGTTAATTATGATAATTCATATCCTCCTGGAATTGGTCCCAACAGAGAAGTTCACTTATCTGCGTTAAGGTCTGGCGTAGGTTCAATTTCCACGACATTTTCAGCTCCACCAGAACAAAGTGGTCAAGCTTTATTTAATTACTATTTTTTTATACCAAGAGAATTAAGTGATATGTTTTCGCATTTATTAGATGGAATTAATTTAGAAAATATGGATGATCCTGCTGTTATTGTTTCAACATATGGGCATGAAGATGGAATACAAAAAACATTGAGCCGTGAAGTAATTGTTGAAAGAACCAAAGATAACGCTCATCATTTTGATAATTTAGAAAAGTTAGAAGCAGAATTAAGAGCGAGAAGAGAAGAAGACTAATTTACTATATTCCTTGACAGGAATATTCCTCGTGTGATATGTTTACATTATCATGAATTTATTCATGTTTGTTGTTTTATTACAAAAAAAATAAAGGCGCCGAGAGGCTAAAGCCATTTCGGCATCCCCGATTATAGTTTAAAAAATAATCAAGGTCGGCACTGCGAATCTAAAGACATCGCGGCGTCCCCAATTAGAATTTGATTTAAGAATCAAAGAGGGGGAGGAGGTGAGAAATTATGGAAGAGATACATAAAGAATTAACACTCGAAAGAGTATATGATGCTCCATTGGATCTTGTCTGGAAAGCGTGGACCGATCCTCAAATGGTCGTACAATGGTGGGCGCCAAATGGTGTTACCAATGAAATAAATGAGTGGGATGTTCAACCTGGAGGCAAACTTGATCTTGTCATGGTTGCTGGAAAAGATCTTGGTGAAATGGCAGGTCAGAGATGGCCGATGAATGGTGAGTTTAAAGAAGTTGATCAGCCGTCAAAACTTAGTTTTACCGGCAATGCTATCTTAAATGGCAAGGAAGTTATGCAGCATTTAACAACAGTGACGTTTGAAGAAAAGGATGGTAAAACCCATATGACTGTTCATATTCAGGTGACCAAAGCAATACCTGAAGCGGCAGGACCACTTGCTGGAATGGAAATGGGTTGGAATCAACAGTTGGATAAGCTGGGAGAGTTTTTACGGAAGTAGGTACTAGGGACTAGGTGCTAGTTATCTTCTATTTACCTATAACCTAGTACCTATTACCTAACGTGAGGGGGGTGAGTTGATATGGCGAAGTTGCAAAAAATAACACCATTTTTATGGTTTGAAAAAGGCGCAGAAGACGCCGCAGAATATTACGTTTCAATATTCAAAGACTCAAAAATAAAAAGAATCCAAAAGTACCCAAAATCTGCCGAAGAGGTCTCTGGGCAAAAGGCTGGGAGTGTCATGTCAGTTGATCTTGAACTCGATGGAGTGAATTTTCAATTTTTAAATGGTGGAAAAATTCCAGAGTTTGATCTTAGATCTTCAGCAATTTCTTTTGTAGTTAGTTGTGATACACAAAAGGAAATTGACAATTTTTGGGACAAATTGTCTGCAGTTCCAGAGCGTGAGCAATGCGGCTGGTGCGTTGATAAATTTGGCGTCACATGGCAAATTGTTCCAAACGTTTTGGGCGAATTACTCTCTAGCACCGATCAGAAAAAAATTGAACGAGTAACTGCATGCTTTTTACAAATGAAAAAGTTTGACATCGTAAAGTTGAAAGAAGCATATGAAGGGAAATAGTTTAGTAATTAGTTTTTAGTCGGCTGGCCAGCCAAGAAGAAAATGTAACATGTATAATATAGTTGTGCCTGATCCGAAATTTATCTCTTTTCAAAAATTAGAACTAAATGATTTGCCACTAATGCAAAAGTGGTTAAACGAATCGCATGTACATGAATGGTATGACAAAAATGAAAAGAATACTTTGGAGGAAATTATAAAAAGATATGGTCCAAAAATAAGTGGAGAGAAGCCTTCAGACGAATATTTAGTACTGTATGAGAAAGAACCGGTTGGATTTATTCAAACCTACAAAGTAAATGATTGGCCTGAATTTGCGGATTATGTCGGTTACGATGATCATGCTGCAAGCGTAGATTTATTTATTGGTGATATTTCATTTATGGGAAAAGGTTTTGGAAGCATGATGCTTAATAAATTTCTTAAAGATGTTGTATTTGTAAATCCTGACATAACTACTTGCATTATCGGTCCGGAACCAAATAATAAAAGAGCTATTAGAGCATATGAGAAAGCAGGTTTTAGATATGTAAAAACAGTACAAATTGGTAAGGAGCCAGACCCGACATATATTATGAAGTTGAAAAAAGAGAAATTATTATAGAAATACTTACAAATAATTCACAAAAAATAATGTATACTCGAGTTATAAATATATGATTTATTTGAATGCATATTTGAATTTTATGGGGAAAGGTGGGGAAGCAATGAAATTTTATCATTCAATTTTTGGTGGAGATCTAAATGCCCAAACATTTGGCGAATCAGGACAAGCAAAAAATGACGAAGAAAAAGATCTTCTTATTCATGGGGAATTAAAAACAAAGTATTTTACTTTCTACGCAAGTGATGGCAATGAAGAACATCCGGTAACTTTTGGGAATAGTGTTCATATGTGTTTGGGAGGCGATGAGGAGGAAGAATTAACAAAATATTTTACTGCTCTATCTGAAGGCGGCAAAGTCGACATGCCTCTCGCCAAACAATTTTGGGGAGACACTTATGGTCAAGTAACTGATAAATATGGTATCCACTGGATGGTAAATATCGCCGCAAAGAAATAAATCAATGTAGCCTCCCAGTTAAAAAACCAGAGATTACTGTTGGTTCAGTACAGAGAACTCCCTGAGGTGTCGGAGTCCTTAGTAGTCCCAGTGCTTGGCTTCTTACTACTCTCATTGCGTCTAAAAGATGTCTTTCCCTTAGAGCACCATTTTCCTGAACTGCTAATCCAGTTGTAAAATCAAATAATAATTGGCCTGCCTTTGGTGTAGCAAATCTACTACTGGGGTCATCAGACTTTAGTCGTGACAAGTATCTTGTATACATAAGCTGGTCATGAGGATTAATAAGGCGTGCATCTTGTACTCTAGCAGCTTTCCTTAATGTATCCTTAAGCAAATCTAATGGATGTACTACGTCACTATATTTTGCTGTTAACTCTGCCCATGTACCATCAGGTAAATTTGTCGAATCGAATCCAGCCATCACGGCTGCGACATCAGCCCCAACATTATACATTTTGTAGTCTTCCGCTGTTACAAGGGATCCTTTTAAATCGACTAACATAGATTTTTTGTGGCAGGATTATTGGTCGTATTATAGGTAAGAATTTTTATTTTGTCAAAGCAGATTGTGGGGGTGATTTTATTTGGTGTATAATAAATTTATGAAAAGAATTGTTGTTACTGAATTTATGTCCCTTGATGGTGTTTTTGAAGATCCTGGTGGGGCTGAAGGTTTTAAATATGGTGGTTGGACGATGTCCTATGGCAATGATGAGTTCATGAAGTTTAAATCTGAAGAGCTTAAGGCTGCAGATGTGCAACTTCTTGGGAGAATCACTTATGAAGGGTTTGCCCAAGCGTGGCCTGAGTACAGTGGTGATGAATTCTCTGATAAGTTTAATGCGATGCCCAAATATGTGATTTCTTCCACTTTGAAAAAAGCAGAATGGAATAATTCTCATATTATCAAGAATGATTTTGCAAAGGAAATTGCACGACTGAAAGAAGAAGAGGGGAAAGGAGATATTCTGGTGAGTGGTAGCGGACAGTTGGTGAATTTTTTGCTTGAAGAACAATTAGTTGAGGAAATTCGTCTATTTGTTTATCCAGTAGTTCTCGGGAAAGGCAAAAGATTGTTTAAAAATACGCATAAAAGATTAAAACTTATCGAGTCAACCCCTTTCAAAACTGGTGTACTCGCTCTCCGCTACGAGCCAATGATGTAATTCTTATTCTATGCTAAAAAAAATTGATCAACGCTGGTTTGCATTTGTTATCCTTTGTTTGGGAACCCTTATGGAAGTTCTTGATTCAACGATTGTAAACGTGGCTTTGCCCTCAATTCGTACCGATCTTCATTTTTCAGAATCAAATCTTGCGTGGGTAATCAATGCATATCTTCTTACTTTTGGTGGTTTTCTTTTGCTCGGTGGCAAGCTTGGAGATCTTTATGGGCAACGTAAACTTTTTATTATCGGCATTACTGTTTTTACTCTTGCGTCGCTTACGTGTGGGATAGCAGATTCGCAAGCTGTTTTGATTATCGCTCGAGCAATTCAAGGATTGGGAGGAGCAGTTCTTGCGGCAGTATCGCTTTCTCTTGTTATGAATTTATTTACCAAACCTGATGAACGTGCTAAAGCAATGGGATATTTCGGATTTATTGCAGCGGGTGGCGGAGCCATTGGAGTTTTGGTTGGGGGACTTTTGACAAGTTCTTTTGATTGGCATTGGAATTTTTTGGTGAATGTGCCGATTGGGATTGCAGTTATTATTTTATCATTTAAAGTGTTGCCAAATACGCGTGTCAATGTTGCACATCGGAATCTTGATATCGGCGGTGCTGTGACTATAACATCCTCGCTTCTTCTTGCAGTCTATGCAATTGTAAATGGCAATCAAACTGGCTGGGGATCTTTTCAGACAATTGGTCTGTTGGGAGTTGCAGTTATTCTTCTGGGGATATTTTTATGGATTGAATCGCGGGTTCAAGCGCCGCTTATGCCGTTGACGCTTTTTAAATTGAGAAATGTTTCTGTTGCAAATATCGTTGCTTGTTTGTGGGCTGCGGGGATGTTTGCGTGGTTTTTCCTTTCCGCATTGTATCTGCAACTCGTTTTACATTACACGCCTTTGCAGGTGGGCCTTTCTTTCTTGCCGGCCAATGTTATCATGGCTGTTTTTTCTCTTGGTCTTTCCGCAAAATTCGTCATGCGGTTTGGCATCAAGAAACCGCTTGCGATTGGATTGGTATTTGCCGCTTTGGGACTTTTGCTTTTTGTACGCGTGCCGGTGCAGGGGAATTTTATCGTAGACGTCCTGCCAAATATGATTTTGTTGGGGATTGGTGCGGGAGCAGCCTTTAATCCGATGCTTTTGGCAGCGATGGATGGTGTGCCGCCTGATGAGTCAGGTCTTGCATCAGGAATTGTGAATACGGCTTTTATGATGGGCGGGTCGTTGGGGTTGGCAATTCTTGCGAGCGTTGCTGCCTCTCAGACAAATAGTTTGCTCTCTTCTGGTCATTCACAATTAGCTGCACTTACCGGTGGTTATCACGCAGCGTTTCTTGTCGGAACAATTTTCGCAGGACTGGCAGCACTTCTGAGCGCGACACTTTTGCGGGTAGGAAAAGTTTCAGCAGAAAAAAGTTGAAAAGCAAATTTAGAAGTTAAGATTCTTTTTATAACTAAGTCTTCGTCTAAGCAAATTTTCCCTATATCCGCCCTCTTTTTTATGTTTTTCTTCTACAGCATTTATTTGTTTGTCGAGGAGGTATCCGCAGCGGGTGAGAAGATCGATGAGGTAGTTGACCACAGCATCTAATCCCTCTTTACCTTCTAATTCACCTAATACTTCTTTTACTTTAATGACAGAAGGATAAGAAGGAGTAGAGGGAATAGAAGAATTAGGATATCCCTCAAAAATTTGTCGTAGTTTTTTCAGCATAGAGTCATACCGATTCCACCTAGTTAATTTTTCGAAACGGAGAATATCTTCAAAATCTTCCAATGCTTCCATTCCTGATGCTTTTGCAACATCATAAAGCTTTAATTTTGAAGAAAGACTTCTTTCTGAAGATCCTTCAACAATATTTTGTTTAAGAGAGCGAAGTGCTTGTTTTATTTGGTCTCGTTGTCGATGATCTTCATGTTTAGGATAGTATTTTGGTACAAAATTCCAACCTAAACCGAAAGCAATTCGTGCAAGTTTGTAGCTAATAAGTTGTTTATACCCATTCTCTGCCATAGTTTTATTATAGATGAGTTTAATGAAAGTTTTAAGAAGTAAAAAAAATGATATACTTATGATTATGAGAAAAATATTTTTTAAAAATCAAGAATTTGATATTTCAAAATTAGTTTATCCAATTTTAATCCATGGCCAAGAGGGTGCTGGTGCTTCGTTATATACGGTTTCACTTGCTGCAAATCTTTATTTACAAAATAACAGGATTATCTTTTTATGTGGATACACAATGGCGGAAAAGGAATTTACAGAACAAGTTGGAACGGTTGATAAAAGTAACATACAATTTTTTGTAAAAGAAAAAGTCGAAGACTTTAAAGATGCCTTATCCCATGCAGATGACAATACAATAATAGTTGTTAAAAATATCGAAGAATTTGAAGAGGAAATTTTTCAACTTGTTTGTTCCCACAATAAAATAATCATATCTGGTGATATATATAATAGTGTGTTTAAAGATAAAATTCTCGCAAATCACTTTGCTACACGAATATTCTTTTCATCGATAGACAGTTTTAATATTCCTGAAATGAACAAATACGAAGGTTATTTGATTTCTGCAACAGCAGATGGTATAACAAAAATTGAATAATATGCGGAAAATATTTTTATTCATGATGACATCGCTGGATGGGTATTTTGAAGGGCCTGATCATGATTTGTCGTGGCATAATGTTGATGCTGAATTTAATGATTTTGCCCAGGTGCAGATGAAAGAGGCAGATACGATTCTTTTTGGCCGTAGAACCTATCAGCTAATGGAATCTTATTGGCCCACAAAATCTGGACGTGAAGATGATCCAGAAGTTGCGCAGTTGATGAATGAAACGTCAAAAGTTGTTGTCTCATCCAGTTTTAAAAATGTAACAGAAACAAAGATCTGGAAACATGTCCGCTTGATCAATGAAAATGTTAAAGAAGAGATTATAAAATTAAAAAATGAAAAAGGAGAGGATATCATCCTTCTTGCCAGTAGTAATTTGTGTGTCAGTTTGCTTGAGTGGGGACTACTTGACGAAATCCGCATCATGATAAATCCAATTCTTATCGGAGAAGGAACTGTTCTGTTTGAAGGCTTAAAGAAAAAGTTGGAATTAACACTTGTTAAAGAAAGAAAATTTCAATCAGGGAATGTACTCCTCACATACCGCGTTACAAAATAATTACTGATTGCAGATGAACTGCAGTGTTGAAGAAAAAGGTGAGAATTGTGGCTGCGTAGCATTGAGACTCGTCGCATAAGCGTATCTCGCATAATACGTTACGCCGTTTGTAAAATTCACACTCGCTGTTTGATTTGATTGACCGTTGGTATTTTGAAAAGAATTATAGGTGTCATTTGCACCTTCTGACGTTCCGACTTCAAGCCAATATGATTGTGCATTGCTAACTGATGCATACGACATTTGGCCGCCCCAGACATTGTTAATCAGATTGCCGCAGCTTGCATTGATTGGTCCGCTTGGCGGACTTAAGACAAGACCTGAATTTATCGTCAATGATACATTTGCTCCCGGCGCTGCTATTGATTGTGTTTGTGATAATGCGATATCAGTATCGGTGCCATCAGATTGAGTTTGTTTCAGAACGGCAACAATGTCATACCACGTTGCAAGTTGAGCTCCTGTCCATTGCCACGTTGCGCCATTGGTTGGCATGACATTATTGACGGCCACTTGGTATTGTTGAGTGTTGTACACTCTTTCCAAAATGACAATTCGAGAATTTGCCGGTGCGACACCATTGAATTGAATGCTGCCTGAAATCATTATCGGAGTTGGAGTAGGTGTTGGTGGCGGAGTAGGCGTTTGGGTTTGAGTTTGAGTGGGGATAGTAACTGCTGGTTTGGCAGTTGGAATAGGAGTTGGTGTCGCAGGTGGTTGTGCTTGAGAATTAATCGTAAGTTTTTCATTAAGCGCTGGAGCACTGACTTCAAGAATTGGTGAAACACCGATTTGATTTCCAGCACTATCAAGAAGTACCCCGATGATCTGATATGTTTGTCCAGCTGTTGAAGTGGCATAGCTCATAAATTGTGTCTGTTGAGCGGGGAGGTTGGATGCAACTGTTGTATATTTCGTTTCGCTGAGCATTTTGCCTTTGACTGAAATTGTCGAATTTGGCGGAATATATCCATCTACAAGAATATTTCCTGAAATTATTGCAGTTCCTACAGTTCCTGCAGGCTGTGCTTGAGGAATATTAAAAATAAGCGTTTCATCTGTCGCCGGCGCTGTCACTTCCACAGGATCTGATTTCGCGATTATTTTACCGTTAGAAATAACTGCTGCTGTAAGAGTATATGACTTTCCTGCATTTGTACCGTCCAAACTCCATGTCCCTTGATCTACTGCAGGAAAATTTTGTGGAGAATTCGCAGTGTCAGTGGTAGACAATGCATTTTTTCGTCTGATGACAACGGTTGCTCCTTGCGGGATAACGCCATTAATATCAAACGTTCCGCTGATAATCGAGTGGGAAATTATCGGTAAAGAATTCTCAATTGTAGTGTTTCTTAACAAAAGAAATGCTGTTGTCGAAAGGGAAAGAATTGTGATTAGAGACAGACAAATCAAAATAATGTGTCTTCTCCAAAAGGGTAGCTGTACTTGTGCAGGCGGCTGTATTTGGGTGGGCAAGAGTGTTTCCATAAATATCCTGCCTATTTTTTTATAGCATAGAAAAGCACTAAATTTCTACCAGTGATTGCTTATTTAGGCTTAAATTAACTCTTGCATATGCAAAATTTTTTCTTTATACTCACATTAATGAAGAAAAATAATACTGGTATTATTGTAGCAGTTATAGTTATTCTTTTACTCCTTGGTGGGGCATATTATTTTATGCATCATGGTAATTCGATGATGCATCCTATGCAAGCAGGAGAAGGTGCAAATCCTCAGAGTCAAGCTTCTACGCAAAAAAAATCTCTCTTTGATTTCTTCTCAATGGCAGGAAGCCAGAAGTGTACTTTCTCTGATGACACAAATAAAAGTGCCGGTACGGTGTATGTAAGTTCAGGCAAAATGCGCGGAGATTTTCAAGAAAGTAATAATAGTACTGGAAAAACAGAACAAACACATATGATTAACGACGGTACATATGTTTATATGTGGACTGACGGACAAAACAATGGATATAAAATGTCTGATCAGTTTGTTAAGCAAGAAGAAGCACAATCTAGTGAAGCTAAAACACCTTCGAATGCAGGTGGGAATCCACAACCATCACAAGGTGTAGATATGCATCAAAAAGCAAATTATTCATGCGGTGGTTGGTCTGCTGATAATTCACTTTTCACACCTCCATCAGATGTGTCATTTACTGACTACTCGTCAATGATGCAAGGCCAAGGAACAATGATGCACGGAGGTTCAACTGGGACAACAACACAGCAAGGATCACAAGGTTCAGCACCAGCTGGAGGGAATGCTGCAGCATGTTCAGAATGTAATCAGGCACCTGCAGGTTCAGCAAGAAATCAGTGTCTCGCGGCGCTTCATTGTCAATAATTACCTCTTGTATTTTTATTTTCTGCGCAGTACAATGAAATTAGCTTTATGAATAGACGATTCGCACAACTTATTATTGTCCTTATTACCCACTGAAGGCGGGTTTTATTGGCAAACAATAAAAGACCCCGCTAACCAGCGGGTTTTTTTGTTTTTTGGAAGAGTTTTTTAAATTATGAAAAAAATAACAGGATCACAAGCAGTAATGGAATCACTTCTTCATGAAGGAGTTGATGTTATTTTCGGTTATCCGGGCGGAGCGATCATGCCTGTCTATAATGCACTTTATGATTACCGTAACAAAATCCGTCATATTCTTGTCCGTCATGAACAAGGTGCAGGACATGCGGCTGAAGGATACGCGCGAATGACTGGAAAGCCAGGAGTTGCATTGGTAACATCCGGCCCTGGTGCAACAAATCTTGTTACTGCAATAACCGATGCGATGCTTGATTCCGTCCCAATGGTATGTATCACCGGACAAGTTGCTGCATCGCTTCTTGGAAGTGATGCTTTTCAGGAAGCAGATGTCATCGGCATTACAACACCGATTACAAAATGGAATTATCAGATCACTAATGCATCAGAAATTCCAGATGTCTTTGCAAAAGCATTTCATATTGCAGGGACTGGAAGGCCAGGACCAGTTCTTATCGATATCACCAAAAATGCACAGACTGATTTTATGCATTTTTCTTATAAAAAAACACCGCATATAATCGGTTATCAGCCAAATACGACTGCTAATGTTAAACAAATCGAAATTGCAGCTGATCTTTTGAATAACGCGAAGCGGCCGTTTATTTTTGCAGGTCATGGAGTTCTTATCTCAAAAGCTGAGAGTGAAGTTGCCAAACTCGCTGAAAAAGCAGGAATTCCTGTTGCACAAACTCTGCATGGGTTGTCAGTAATGCCTTCTGATCATCCATTATATGTTGGAATGCTTGGAATGCATGGCAATTATGGTCCCAATGTTCTTACCAATCATGCTGATGTTATTCTTGCAGTTGGAATGCGATTTGATGATCGAGTGACGGGAAGGCTTTCAGATTACGCAAAACAGGCAAAAATTATTCATATCGATATTGACCCTGCGGAGTTAAATAAAAATGTGTCTGCATATGTTCCGATTGTTGCTGATGCAAAAAGTGCACTGCAAAGTTTGAGTACTAAAGTAAAAAAGAATACTCATCAGGGATGGTTGAAAGAATTCCAAAAATTCGCCAAAGAAGAATTTGATAAAGTGAAAAAGTCTGAAATGCATCCCAAAGAAGGAGAGATTACTATGGCAGAAGTAGTAAATTTGGTATCAGAAAAAACAAAAGGTGAAGCAGTGGTGGTAGCAGATGTAGGACAGCATCAGATGATCGCGGCACGATATTATCAGCCTCAAAAGCCTGATAGTTATATTACTTCGGGCGGTTTGGGGACGATGGGATTTGCGCTTCCTGCGGCGATTGGTGCAAAAGTTGCAAAGCCTGAAAGACAAGTGATTGCTATTATCGGGGACGGATCTTTTCAAATGAATATTCAAGAGTTAGCAACACTTGCTCAGGATAATATTCCTGTGAAAGCGATTATTTTAAACAATAATTATTTAGGAATGGTGAGACAATGGCAGGAATTATTTTTTGATAAACGTTACTCTTTTGTAGAACTAAAAAATCCTGATTTTGTAGCAGTGGCAAAGGGATTTTTCGTTGATGCAAAAAAAGTTGATCAGCGAAAAGATTTGAGTAAAGCGCTTGATGAGCTTTTGGATGCAAAAAAACCATACGTTCTTGAGGTAGTAGTAAAAAAAGAAGGAAATATTTTCCCGATGGTTCCAACAGGAGCATCGGTGGAAGAGATACGGTTAGAGTAAAAGTCAGAATTTTTGAAATTGGAAGCGAGACATTTTTGAATTTGAAATTTTGAAGTTTTGATTTCTAGAATATCAGATATCAAAACGTCGAAAAATCATTATCAAGAATAATCTCATTTCTCACATCAAAATATCTAAAATACTATGGAAGAAGAAAAGTTGTATACAATTATTATTTTTACAGAAAACAAGCCGGGGGTTTTATACCGGATTGCTGATGCATTTCTTAAAAGAAAAATAAATATTGAGAGCTTAACAGTTTCAGAAATCGAAGTACAGGAGATGTCACGTTTTACTATCAGAGTAAAAGGAACTGCACTCGCCATCGAAAAAATTTCAAAACAGTTATACAAAATAATTGAAGTTATCAAAGTTTTGGAAAAAGCAGATGAAGAATTAATTTATAAAGAAATCGCTTTAATTAAAGTCTCAACAAAGGATCCACAGAAGAGAAGAAGTGTCGAAGATATTGTCCGTTTGGCAAAAGCAGAAGTAATAGCAATAGAAAGAGATTTTCTCGTCATTGAAAAATCAGGGACAGAGGAAGAAATCGATTCGTTGTATTTGCTTCTTAAACCATTTGGTATAAAAGAATATGTGAGATCAGGAAGAATAGCAGTATTGAAATAGGTACTAGGTTTTAGGTGATAGGTAATAGAAAAGAGATTAGTTTAAAAATCTCTAGTACCTAGTCCCTAGCATCTAATACCTGATATGGAAGGAGGTGAAATATGGCAAAAATTAATTTTGGCGGCGTAAAAGAAGATGTTGTCACTCGGGAAGAATTCCCGATGAAAAAAGCAAAACAAGTTTTGAAAAATGAAACAATTGCGGTCATTGGATATGGCGTCCAAGGGCCAGCACAAGCAATGAATTTGCGTGATAATGGTTTCACTGTTATTGTAGGACAGAGAAAAAATTCTCCGTCGTGGGATAAAGCAGTTGAAGACGGATGGAAGGAAGGTAAAACTCTGTTCGATATTGAAGAAGCAGTAAAGAGAGGAACAATTATCGCGTATCTTTTATCTGATGCAGCACAAATACAATTGTGGCCTGTTATAAAACCACATCTTACCAAGGGTAAAACACTTTATTTTTCTCATGGATTTGCAGTAACATTTGCCAAACAAACAGGCATTGTTCCTCCAAAAGATGTTGATGTGATTCTTGTTGCACCGAAAGGTTCAGGAAGAACAGTTCGTAAAATCTTTTTGGAAGGACGGGGAATTAATGCAAGTTATGCGGTGTATCAAAATGTTAGCAAACATGCTGAAGATACAGTGAAGGCAATGGGAGTTGGTGTCGGATCAGGATTTTTATTCAAGACTACTTTTGAAAAAGAAGTCTACAGTGACCTGACCGGAGAGCGTGGAGTTCTCATGGGCGCAATTGCTGGTCTTATGGAAGCACAGTATGCAATCTTGCGAAAGATGGGACATTCTCCATCAGAAGCATTTAATGAAACAGTTGAAGAAGCGACACAAAGTCTTATCCCATTAATTGGTGAAAAAGGAATGGATTGGATGTACGCAAATTGTTCAACAACAGCTCAACGTGGCGCGTTGGATTGGAAAGGTGAGTTCAAAAAAGCAGTAGAGCCAGTTTTTAAAAAGCTCTACAAAAGTGTTTCTTCTGGTCATGAGGCAGAAGTCGTGATCAAAGTAAACAGCAAAAAGGATTATCGTAAAAAATTACAAAAAGAGCTTGACACAATGCAGAATAGTGAAATGTGGCAGGCTGGGAAAAAGGTTCGAGAGTTACGACCCGAGAACCAAAAGTAAAAGTATCACGGGTATCAAAGGTATCAAGAGTATCAAAAGTAAATACTCAAGAAAGCCCTTGATACCCATGATACACCTGATACATTTGATACTTTTAATTTATGAAAATAACTATACAACAAATTGAAGAAGCGGAGAAACGATTGCAAGGTGTTGTGATGAGAACACCATTACAATTTTCCAAACGCATGTCAGAAAAGTTTGATGCTTCTATCTATATTAAACGAGAAGATCTTCAGGAAGTTCGGTCTTACAAAATTCGTGGTGCTTATAATAAAATGGCTTCTCTTTCAGCTGCAGAACGAAAGAGGGGTGTTGTCACCGCGAGTGCTGGCAATCATGCACAAGGTGTTGCATATAGTTGTTCCCATCTAAAAATTCACGGTACGATCTTTATGCCGGTTACGACACCATTGCAGAAAATTGAGCGCGTCAAACATTTTGACGGTAAGTATGTCACGGTAAAACTTATCGGTCAGACGTATGATGAATCGGCAAAAGCGGCTCATGATTATTGTGATGAAAAGAATGAAGTCTATATTCATGCTTTTAATGATCCACTCACTATTGCTGGACAGGGAACAGTCGGAAAAGAAATTATGGAGCAGCTGCCAGAGGGCATAGATATTGTTGTCGCACCCATAGGTGGTGGCGGATTTATATCGGGTGTTTCCGAATACATCAAATCTATAAATCCAGGAGTAACTATCTATGGTGCCGAACCAGAAAATGCTGCCTCAATGGAAGCGGCTTTTAAAAAAGGGAAAGTAGTAACACTTGAAAAAATTGATACCTTTGTTGATGGGGCTGCAGTCCAGAGTGTCGGAGAACTTACTTTTGAAATTTGTAAAAGAAACCTGAAAAAAATTATCGTTGTTCCGGTTGGCAGGATTTGTAAAACAATGATCGATTTATACCAAAATGAAGGTATTATCGCGGAACCAGCAGGCGCGCTTTCAATGGCAGCATTGAGTAGTTTGCGCCACGAAATTAAAGGGAAAACAGTTGTGTGTGTGTTGAGTGGAGGCAACAATGACATCTTACGTTATCCAGAAATTCTTGAAAAAAGTCTTGTCTATCAAGAGCTCAAACATTATTTTATTATTGAATTTGCGCAAAAACCAGGACAGCTGAAAGTGTTTCTTGATAAAGCGTTAGGGCCCACTGATGATATCGTACGTTTTGAATATATGAAAAAAACCAACAAAGAAAAAGGAGCTGCTCTTGTCGGAATTGAATTAAAAAATAAAAAAGATCTTGAGGCATTTCTTAAAAGACTTGAAAAGCTCGGAATAAACTATCATAAATTATCAGAGAAGGAGATGTTATATGAATATATCATTTAAAAAAATTGATCATATCAATATTGTCGTAAAAAATCTTGAAGAGGCAAAAAAATTTTTTATAAAATTCGGTTTTGTTGTTCAAAAAGACGGATTACTTGAAGGCAAATGGATTGATACACTAACTCGTTTAAAAAATGTGAAAGCAGAATATGTCGCGTTACGTTTACCTGATGGTGAAACAAATTTAGAATTATTAAAATTCATCAATCCGGAAAATCTTTCAACATGTGATAATGATGTTATTAATAAAACTGGTTTTCGTCATATGGCTTTTGAAGTTAGAAACATTGAAAAAGTTGTTGATGATTTGAAAGAACAAGGAATTGAGTTTCTTTCACCAGTACAGGAATATAAAGAAACAAATAAAAAGTTATGTTATCTAAAAGGACCTGAAGGAATTGTGCTAGAATTAGCTGAGTATAATAAAAAGATTAAAGATTAAAGAAAAGTTTTGCTTATTTCTTGATTTAAGATTTTAAAAAGATTATGAAAAAGAATGTGAAGAAAAATAAAAATGTAGAGTGCGATTGTGGTAATTGTAATTGCGGAGAAAAAGATTTTGTTTCAGAGAATCCCGGACGTGATGTGCAAAGAGTTGGAACTGCACGATTTCTTGGAGAAGATCCTTTCAAGATTCATGGGGATGTTTGGGCCGTTATCGGGAATGAAGGAGATAGTCAATGTTATTTGGGAATTACGGAAAAAGTTGAGGCGATTCAGGTAGCTGTATCAAAAAAAATTAAAGAAGAAAAATTGGGTGTTCGGCTCATCCCTCCATATTATGCTGGCGGTATTTCCGATGGACAATTGAACGGAACGGATGAAATGCGGTTTTCATTGATTGGACGTGAAGTTTCACACGACGCAGTCTGTTTGCATTTGAGTGGAAGCCAGGTGAAAGGATCTATTTCAGTAGTTGCCTGTGACAAACCTCCTGTTGGGACAGTTGCGGCACTTTTGGAGCATAATGAACCTGCAATTGTGATGTCTGACGGATCAATCCGTCCAGGAAATGATCCTGAAACAAATGAACGGATTGATTTGGTAACAGGTTTTCAAGTTGCAGGAGATGATGATCAAGAAAAAAAGAATAGCATTGCATTGAACGCCTGTCCAGGATGTGGAAGTTGCGGAGGTATGTTTACCTACAATACAATGCAGACATTTTTCGGTGTTGTTGGAATGGAGCCTTTGCATATGGTTTCACCAGCATCACAAGACGTGCGACGAGTTGAGAAATTTCCTGAAGAATTAGTTTCCTTTCTATTAACGTTGATTGAAAAAGGAATCAAACCGCGGGATATCGTGACAAAAAAATCTTTGAAAAATGCAATTACCGTTGCGGTTGCAATGGGTGGATCGACCAATGTCGTTTTGCATGCTCCGGAAATTGCGCGAGCAGCAGGTTTTGATTTTTGGAAAGAGGTTATCACACAAGATGAATTTAATAATTTATCACGGAGTCTACCTGTTCTTGTAAATGCCCGTCCGTTTGGAATTTATTCAATGGTTGATATTGATGACAAAGGTGGTGTTCCTGTTATTGTTAAAGAACTTTTGGATGCTGGGTTTCTTGATGGAGATTGTATTACTTGTACAGGTGAAACACTTGCAGAACAAATAAAACGTTTGAATCCACCGAAACCTGATGGTGATGTTATTCATTCAGTCAAAAAACCATTCAAACCAACAGGTGGACTTCGGATGCTGCATGGAAACCTTGCACCAAATGGTGGGGCAGTTATTAAAGTTGCAGGAGTTGAAGGTGGAATTAAGGACGGAAAATTTATTGGTAAAGCGAGAGTTTTTAATAGCGAAAGAGAACTTCTTGATGCACTAACTCATACGCCAAATATTTTTAAAGATAAAGATATGGTTGTTATCCGATATGTTGGACCAAGAGGTGCACCAGGAATGCCAGAAATGCTTGATCCGACGTCAAGAATTACTGTTCTTTGTCGACAAAAAAATATTACCATTGCGCTCATGACCGATGCAAGATTTTCAGGTGGATCGGTTGGTTTGGTGATAGGTCATGTCGGGCCGGAGGCATATTTAGGTGGACCGATTGCGTTAGTTGAAGATGGAGATACCGTTGTTATCGATTTAAATCATGATACAATGGATGCCGAAGAACTGAAGGACAAAAAAGTTTTGCTTGCGCGTTTGAAGGCATGGCAAGAAGTGGCTAAAGAAAATGATAGTGTTCATCCTTTGATTCAATCAGTAAATAATCGTTTGCTCAAAAGAATGCGCGAAACAGCCAAACCTGCATTGAAAGGCGGAGGAATGAATTAAATGCAGTTTATTGTTATTGCATATGATTATAAAAATAGTTTGGAACGAAGATTTGCAGTTCGGGAGAAACATATAGAGTTAGGTGATAAACTAGTAGCAGAAAGAAAAGCTCTTTATGGAGTCGCACTTTTAGATCGTAAAGGAGATATGAAAGGTTCAGTTTATATCCTGGATTTTCCAACACGAGAAGGACTTGATGAATATCTTAAAAATGAACCCTATGTTATTGGAAAAGTTTGGGAGAAGATTGAAGTGATTCCATGCAAAGTGGGACCCAGTTTTGCAAAATAAACAAGGAGAGGGGTTGATGAATTACATAATATGAAATACATTAAAACAAATGAAGCTCCTGCAGCAGTTGGTCCATATTCGCAAGCCGTTGTCTCAAATGGCATGATTTATTGTTCAGGACAAATTGGCATTGATGCCAATGGAAATCTTGCAGAAGGTTTGGAAATGCAACTACAGCAAATTATGAATAATATTAAAGCAGTACTTCGTGCTGAAGGAAGTGATTTGGTGCATGTTGTAAAAACAACACTGTATCTTACTGATATTTCGCAGTTTGAAGTGGTAAACAATATATATGGAAGATACTTTTCTGTAAGTCTACCGGCAAGATCAACAGTCGGAGTAAGTAGTTTACCAAAAGGTGCACTAATTGAAATAGAAGTTGTAGCGGAGGTAGTAGCATAAGTATGAAAACTGGATCATTCCCATATGCATTTTTTCAAGGGAAAATTGTTCCGATTGAGGATGCAAAAGTTTCCGTTATGACCAATGCGTTGCAGTATGGTACGGGTTTCTTTGGTGGAATTCGAGGTTATTATAATAATGAGCAAAATTTTGTTTCTCTTTTTAGAATTGAGGATCATATAAAAAGATTTATTGACGCGACAAAAATTCTTGGCGGTGATCTTCCGTATACAAGTCAAGAATTTAAAAAAAATATAATTGAACTTGTTAAAAAAAACCAACCTAAAACTAATTTATATATTCGTCTTTTTGGCTATATTGGACATACCAATCTTAGCCCAAATTTTACTGATGCGCATTTTGATTTTAGTTCTTACATAATCCCGTTGGAAGAATATATGCCAATGGGAAAGGGCTTGTCGCTTCTTGTCTCAAGTTGGCAACGAATTAATGATAATTCTATATCAACCTTAGCAAAAGCGACCGGAGGATATATCAATTCGGCACTTGCCCGTAAAGAAGCAAATGAAAATGGATATGATGAAGCGATTCTTCTTAATAAATTTGGCAATGTTGCGGAAGGTTCTGCGGAAAATATTTTCATAATTCGAGACAACAAATTGATTACTCCTGGATTTTCCGAAGGAGTTTTGGAAGGGGTAACAAGAAAGTCTGTTCTTAAAGTTGCTGAAGATATGGGAATTGAAACAGTGGAACGTCCTATTGAACGGAGTGAGCTATATATCGCGGATGAGGCATTTCTAACCGGAACTGCTTGTCAAGTTGCATGGATTGAAAAAATAGATAGACGCACAATTGGAAACGGCAAAATTGGACCTATCACGTCACAATTACGGAAGAAATTCTTCAAAATTGTTAATGGAGAGGATGAGCAGTACAGTAAATGGTGCACAAAATTAGAAATTGAGAATTGAGAAATATGTTATGGAGCAAAATGCATATGTTATTACCAAATTTGATCCACTAAAAACCGTCGTTGATGAATGTCCGCGAGCTGGTGAATTGTTGTCGGAATACGGACTCCACTGTGTTAATTGTTTTGCTAATGAATACGATACTATTGAGACAGGTGCACAGATGCACAATATGTCAGATGAAGAAGTTAATGAAATGATTGATGAAATTAATGAGCAGTTGGATAAAGAATGGAGAGCAGTTCAAAAGGAGGGAACAGGGATCAGGGAACAGGGATCAGTTTAATTTATGAAAAATGTTTTAGAGATAAAAGATATACATGCTGGGACAAAAGAAGGGAAAGAAATTTTGCGCGGTGTTAGTTTGACTATAAAAAAAGGTGAGATTCATGCTGTCATGGGGCCAAATGGTGGGGGAAAATCAACGCTTGCGCAGGTTCTGATGGGACATCCTGATTATGTCATAACGAAAGGGAAAATAACGTTGAACGGAGTTGATATTACCAATTTGACTCCTGATCGACGAGCTCATCTCGGTTTATTTTTAGGTTTTCAATATCCCGTCGAGATAACTGGTGTTAATTATGGAAATTTTTTGAGAATGGCCGTCAATGAGAATAGGGAATTGGGGACAGGGAACAGAGAAATTAAAAAATTGTCACCAATTGCATTTCGCAATACAGTTGCACCGATTGCTAAAACGTTGGGTTTTTCAGAAGATATCGTAAAACGTTTTCTCAATCAAGGATTTTCTGGTGGCGAAAAAAAGAAAGCGGAGATTTTGCAACTCGCAATGCTGCGGCCAGATTTTGCAATTCTTGATGAACCGGATTCTGGACTTGATGTTGATGCCCTTCGGTATATCGGAAATGCAATTGGAGATTTAGATTATTCATTCGGATTACTTCTTATAACTCACTACCAGCGAATTTTGCATTATATAAAACCAGATTTTGTGCACATTGTTGTTGCTGGAAAAATTGTAAAATCAGGTGATTCACAACTTGCAAAAGAAACTGAAGAGAAAGGGTATGAACAGTATTTGAAAATGTCTAAATCCTAATATCTAAACAAGATTACTAGGGTGAAGGGTAAAGCGTTAAGGGGAAAGTATTTATGACTTACCCATGCCCCTTAACCCTAGATATTTTATCTATGAAAGTTACAGCACAAGATATCAACACAGCCTATCAATTTGGTTTTCATAAACCTGAATCTTCAGTATTCAAAACTCCACGTGGCTTGAGTCGTGAGGTGATCGAAGCGATTTCCCATTATAAAAATGAACCGGATTGGATGAGAAATTTTCGTTTGCAAGCATTCATGACATTTGAACAAAAAATGATGCCACCTTGGGGAGCAGATCTCTCAGGAATCGATTTTGATAATATGTATTATTACATAAGTCCAACAGATCGGAAGTTTCGTGATTGGAAAGATGTTCCAAAAGATATAAAAGATACGTATGATAAGATTGGAATTCCAGAAGCTGAGAAAAAATTTCTTGCTGGAGTTGGTGCGCAATATGATTCAGAAGTTATCTATCATAATCTAAAAAAACAATGGGAAGAAAAAGGCGTTATTTTTGTTGACACGGATACCGCTCTTAAAAAATATCCCGATCTTTTCCGACAATATTTTGGGACAGTTATTCCGGCGGCGGATAATAAATTTGCCGCACTTAATTCCGCGGTTTGGTCTGGTGGAAGTTTTGTCTATGTTCCAGCGGGAGTGCATGTTGAAATTCCATTGCAGGCATATTTCCGAATTAATGCCGCCAATATGGGACAATTTGAGCGAACACTAATTATTGCAGAAGAGGGGAGTTATGTCCATTATGTTGAAGGGTGCACAGCGCCAATTTATACAACTGATTCATTGCATGCCGCAGTTGTTGAAATTATTGTTAAAAAAGGAGCACGCGTTCGATATACAACAATTCAAAATTGGTCTAACAATGTTTACAACTTAGTCACCAAAAGAATGTTTGTTGAAGAAGAAGGGATAGGAGAATGGATTGATGGGAATTTAGGATCAAAAAAAACAATGAAGTATCCATCAGTTTATTTAAATGGTAAAGGAGCAAAAGGTGAAGTGTTATCACTGGCGCTTGCGGGGAATGGACAACATCAAGATGCTGGAGGGAAAGCTTTTCATTTTGCACCATATACGACAAGTACGATTACATCAAAATCCGTAAGTCTTAATGGTGGAAGGTGTAGTTACCGTGGTATGGTAAAGATCATAAATGGCGCAAAAGGGAGTAAATCATTTGTGAGATGTGATGCATTACTTCTTGATGAGTTATCCCGTTCTGATACGTATCCTGTGAATATTGTTAATGAAGAAGATGTGACGCTTGGACATGAAGCATCAGTCAGTAAAGTGGGTGAACAGCAATTATTCTATTTAATGTCGCGCGGATTATCTGAGGCGCAAGCGACATCATTGATAGTTAATGGTTTTATTGAGCCAATTGTTAAAGAGTTGCCACTCGAATATGCAGTAGAATTGAATAGATTAATTAATCTCTCAATGGAAGGAGCGGTGGGGTAAGTTTAGGGAATAAGGATCAGTATATGGGAAAAATTATTGTTAAAGAAAATGAAGAGTTAGTTTTGCCGGTTTTGTGGACAGGGGATGAAACAGAATTAGTTTATGATATTACTCTTGCAGAAAAAGGTGCTTCAATAAAATTTCTTGGATTATTATTAGGTAATGGAAATAACGGATTAAAATTAAAAATTACTGTCACACATCAAGCAGAAAATACCAAAAGTGAAGTAATTATAAAAAGTGCTGTGTGCGATACATCACAGATTTTTTTTGATGGACTTATTAAAATCGAAAAAGGCGCAAAAGGAACTAATGCATGGCTAGCTGCGCATATATTGTTACTTTCACAAAAAGCGCGTGGCATTGCCATTCCTAATTTAGAAATTCTGGAAAATGATATTAAAGCAGGACATGCAACAACTGTTGGAAGAATTAATGATCTTGAATTATTCTATCTTATGTCACGAGGAATTTCAGAAAAAAAAGCAAAACAATTAATAGTTGAAGGTTTTTTGCAAAATATCCTTCAACAGTTCCCGAAAGAATTACAGGAAAAAGTTAAGAAGAATTATGAAACAAGACTTCCCACTATTTAAAAATAATCCTGATTTAGTATATTTAGATTCTTCGGCGACGAGTCAAAAACCACAAGTTGTTATCGACGCAGTTTCAAATTTTTATACAAACTCTAATTCCAATATTCATCGAGGTATTTATGATTTGAGTCAAAAGGCCACAGATAAGTTTGAAGAAGTTAGAAAAAAAGTTGCATCGTTCATCAATGCAAAAGATGCTTCAGAAATTATTTTCACCGCAGGAGCAACAGAATCACTCAATGTTGTTGCCTTTGGATGGGGAAGGAAATTTTTGAAAAAAGGGGATATTGTTGTCTTATCTGTAATGGAACATCATGCGAATATCATTCCTTGGATACAATTAAAAAAAGAGTTAGGGATCAAATTATTTTATTTGCCACTAACGAAAGATTATCGTTTGAATTATAAAGAGATTGCTTTGCTTCCACTCGCAAAGAAGAAACGAATTAAACTAGTAACACTTACAAATGCATCAAATGTATTGGGTACTGTAAATCCACTTGATGAGATTATTCCATATTTCAAAAAATTAAATCCTGAGATGAAAATTTGTGTTGATGGGGCACAATCAATGCCGCATTTACCAACAAATGTTTCAGAGTTAGATTGCGATTTTCTTTCTTTTTCTGCTCATAAGATGTTAGGACCCTCGGGTGTAGGAGTTTTATATGCCAAGAAGGAATTACTTGAATCTATGGATCCTTTTATTTTTGGGGGAGGGATGATAAAAAAAGTAACAAAAGAAGAAGCAACCTGGGCAGATATTCCTGAGAAATTTGAAGCGGGAACTCCAAACATTGCAGGTGTAATCGGATTTGCCACTGCACTTGATTATTTGCAAAAAATTGGTTTAGAGAATATTCAAAAACATGAACAAGAATTGACAAACTATGCACTTGAGCAATTTGCAAAACAAAAAAAGGTCACATTATATGGCCCAAAAGATTCAAATAATAGACTCGGTGTATTTTCATTTCTTGTTGATGGAGTACATCCTCATGATATCGCAGAAATTTTGAATAGATCACATATCGCTGTACGGACAGGGCACCATTGTACACAACCGTTAATGCAAACATTAGGAGTGGTTGGGACAGCACGGGCGTCTATCTATCTATACAACACAAAGGAAGATATTAATAAATTGATGGAAGGAATTGAAGAAGTGAAGAAAACTTTTAGAATGTAGCCTATGCAAGATCCACTCTATCGTGAAATTATTTTAGAACATTGGCAACATCCACAAAATTATGGAATTGTAGAAAATTCAGATTTTGACGTAGAAGAATTTAATCCTCTTTGTGGCGATATGATTCGGTTGACGGGGAAAATAAAGAATGGGAAATTAACAGAAATTGCATTCATTGGCGAAGGATGCGCTATCTCAAAAGCATCTGCATCGTTGTTTAGTGAAGAAATAAAAGGAGAGAGCTTGGAGTCAATTAAAAAAGTAAAAGAGCAAGACGTTTTAAATTTATTAGAAATAGAATTAACACCTGCACGAACAAAATGCGCATTGTTAGTTTATAATTCATTTAAAAGAGCACAGGAGAATTATGAAAAATAATTATTATCAAATTATTGACGCAAATATCAATCGTGTGACTGAAGGGTTGCGAGTAATTGAAGAATATACACGTTTTTTAACTTTACAAAAGAAACAGACTGATGAACTTGCAAAATTGCGTAGAGAAATTAGTCAAACAGAAAAAGAATATTTGCAGGATCTTTTAAGTAGAGGTAGCGATGTTCGGGCTGCTGAACCTCCACCACAAAGAAAGGATTTAGAAACATTATTGCGGGCCAATTTTAAGCGTATTGAACAAGGATTGCGCGTTTTGGAAGAATATACTGGAAATCCTTTCTATACAAAAAAGAGATTTGAAATATATGCGTTAGAAAAAGAAATTTTATTAAGTCTCCAGAAAAAAAATATTAAACCAGGAATTTATCTTATCTCTGATGATGAAAAAATTCTTGAACAGGGTTTGAAATGGGAAGTTTCTGCAATACAACTTAGAGATAAAAAAAATTCGAAGAAAGTTATATTACAAAAAGCATTTCGTATTCAAGAAAAAGCGAAAAGGAGAGGGATCCCGTTAATAATCAATGATTATATCGATATTGCGCTCGCATGTGATGCTGATGGTTTTCATTCGGGGCAAGATGATATCTCAATCAAGCATGTTCGTGATATTTTGGGTCCGCACAAAATTATTGGACGAAGCACGCATATATTAAAAGAAGGAATTCAGGCAGAGCGACAAGGCGCAGATTATATCGGCATTGGCCCAATTTGGTCAACTATTTCCAAACCAGAATATAAAGCGATAGGTTTTGATTATTTGAAAAAAGCAAAGGAACAAATACATATTCCGTATGTGGCAATAGGGGATATTAATTTTGCACATATGTCAGAAATTTTTTCTTTTTTACCTCCGAATGTTGCCTTAATACGAGCATATAAAGAAATCCCAGAAATTCAAAAGAAATATTTTTAGTTTGGAAGAATTTATTTTCTTATTAAACTAGCGATTTTATCTCCTAATTCTTTTGTTCCGACTGTTTTGTTTAAATTTAAATCCTTTGTTCCAAGACCTTGGTCTATTACTTTTTCAACTGCTTTATAGATCGTTTCGCTCTCGCGTTTTAAACCAAAACTATACTCAAGCAACATTGCAGCAGAAAGGATTGAGCCAATAGGATTGGCAATATTCTGTCCAGCTGCTTTTGGATAGGATCCATGAATCGGTTCATACACTGCTGTTTTTTCACCAATTGAGGCAGAGGGCAGCATGCCGAGTGAGCCCGTGATAACTGATGCTTCATCTGTCAAAATATCTCCAAACATATTTTCTGTGACAATGACATCAAATTCACTCGGACGTTTGATAATTTGCATTGACGCATTATCAACAAACATATAGTTGACTATTACATTAGGGAAATCTTTTTCCATTTTTTGAATGGTTTCTCTCCAAAGTCTAGAAGTTTCGAGTACATTTGCTTTATCAACAACGGTGAGTTTATTTTTTCTTTTTTGTGCCAATTGAAAAGCATACTTTGCGATTCGTTGAATTTCAGTCTTAGAATATTCACTGGTATCAAATGCTGAAGTTCTATTTTTATTTCTTCCTCTTTTGCCAAAATAAATGCCGCCAATTAATTCACGAATAACAACAAAATCAGTGTTTTTAATTATTTCTTCTTTCAATGGAGAAGAGGGGAGGAGTTTTTTAAAAGTAAAAATTGGTCGGACATTTGCGTAGAGTCCAAGTTCTTTTCTCATTTTGAGAAGTCCTTGTTCAGGACGGACTTTTGCACTTGGATCATTGTCATATTTCGGATCACCGATTGCGCCAAATAAAATTGCATCTGATGAAATACAAAGTTTATGAGTTTTATCAGGATAAGGATTTCCCGTTTCATCAATTGCCACAGCGCCAATGAGACCTGTTTCAAAAATAAATGTATGACCAAATTTTTCAGCAATTGTTTCTAAGATTTTTTTTGATTGTTCAATTATTTCAGGACCGACTCCATCGCCGGAAAGAATTGCAATTGTTTTTTTCATAGAGTTATGTGATATCTTTTTTTAAGTTCTTCTATTACAGCATCGTTAATTTCTATAACACCTTTCACTACATGATTATCACGTATTGTTATCGCATTCTCACCAGGAATTCTTATTTTCTTACCATCTGTTGTTGGTGCATTTCGTAGTGTTTCAATAAATTCTTTTGTTTTTTGTTTAAATTCATCTATGTTTTGTAATAACTCTGGAGAAAAAGCTAAGAAAAGACTTCCGTCGCCTTTATCTTTATGCAACCCTTCATAAGCTGCTCCAGTCAACAGCCCACCAAATATTTCTACTATCATCGCAAGTCCGGATCCTTTATACGATGCATCAAATGCTCGTGTCGCGACTGCCTTTTGTGCATCAGTTGTGAGATTTCCTTCTTCATCGATTGCGACATCTTCAGGTAATGCAGTGTGTTCTAATTTATGTTTTAGTACTTTCCCCCAAGCAATTGCGGATGTCGACATATCAAAAATTATTGGATGTGGATCTGATGGAATACCAAATGCTATTGGATTTGTCCCAAACAATGCTTTCTTCGCGTTAAAAGGAGAAATAATAGGTACAGCTTGAGGGAAAATCATACAAATAAGATTTTCTTTTGCAATTTTTTCACAATAATACGAGATTGCCCCAGTAGTATTGAAATATCCTTTTACTCCTACAATTCCTATACCACTTTTTTTTGCTAGTCGTATGACTTCTTGCATAGCAAGAGGAGCAATCAACATACCAGGATTCTCTTTTGCATCAATAATTGTAGAGACTTTTGTTTTATGTACATATTCTGGTTTACCTTTTGGTATACAGTCAAAAACACCATAATTATTTTTTAATAAGCGTAGTAGTCCATGACTTTGTCTTCCAGCAAGTTCGCCAAAAAGAATGACATCAGTTATGATATCGGCTTCATTTTCGGAATATTCGGTAAGAATGATTTGTTTAATAAAATTTTTTAGTTTAGGAATTTTGACAAGCATAATAGAAAATTATTCAAAGGATAAAGAAAAGTCATTTTTTCTTTCTTTTTCAAATTTTTCAATTTCTGGTTTGAGACTTAATAAATAATCTATATCATCATATCCATTCATAATGCAAATTTTTTTATAGGGATTTATTTCAAAGGTCTCTGAGATTTTTTTACTTGGGACACTGATTGTTTGCTTTTCAACATCAATGATAATTTTTGTTTTGTGATTTGCGTTTACCGCTTCAAATAATAATTTCAAAAAATCAGGAGAAACTTGAACTGGTAAAAGACTGTTATTTAATGCGTTATTTTTAAAAATATCAGCAAAAAAACTTGAAACAACTGCCTTAAAACCATAATCTGAAAGCGCCCAGGCGGCATGCTCTCTGCTTGATCCACATCCGAAATTATGTCCTGCAATTAGAATTTCTCCTTTATAATTCGGATGATTGAGAATAAAATGATGCTTTGGATTTCCTTCGGGAT
>Ga0265340_10000051_pt1 | contig 54481 bp, 42 predicted proteins | sample 4CB225metaG_FD_202082 | JGI IMG/M metagenome (GOLD analysis project Ga0265340, IMG submission 202082) | Rhizosphere microbial communities from Carex aquatilis grown in University of Washington, Seatle, WA, United States - 4-CB2-25 metaG | ecosystem: Host-associated > Plants > Roots >...
GTCCTGTCGGCGAACGCTAAGGAGGCGTTCCGCCTGCTCGGCTTGGCGTTGGCACACCCGCGCTTCGACAACGAGGCCGTGACTCGCGTGCGCATTCAAATGCTGCAGCAGATCGAACAGGACAAAGGCGATCCGGAGGCCGCCGCCGAGAACAGCTTCTACAGTTTCTATTTCGGCGCCAATCCCTATGGCCATCCGATCGAAGGCGATGCGCACGGCCTGGCGACGATCACGGTGGGCGATCTCAAGACATTCACAAGCAGCCATTGGGTGCGCGGCGGCCTCAAGATCGCGCTCGTCGGCGACGTCGACCCCGCCGCTGCGGCCGCTCTCCTGAAGCTGGCCTTCGCAGCGCTGCCGGCGGGCGTGCCGCCGCTGCCGCCTGCTCCCGTGCATTTAGGCGCGCCGGGATTGCATATCGTGGCGCTGGACGTGCCGCAGCCGACGGCGTTCTTCGCCTTGCCGGGCCTATTGCGCAGCGATCCGGATTTCCTCACCGGTTATGTCGCCAGCACAATCCTGGGCGGGGGCGGATTTTCTTCGCGGCTGACCCAGGAGGTGCGCGAGAAGCGCGGCCTCACCTACGACGTCTCGACCGATCTTGTTCCCTACAGAAGGGCCGGGATTCTGCTGGGCGAGGTGGCGACGCAAACCGACGATATGCGCCAGACCCTCGCGGCGGTGCGCGACACGATGCACAAATTTGCCGCCGACGGGCCGACGGTGCAGGAACTCGACGATGCCAAGGCCTATCTGAATGGAACCTTCCCGCTGACCTTCGCCTCGGATGCGGGACTCGCCGACCAGCTCAACGAATTCCAGCAGATGGGGCTAAGGCTCGACTATCTCGACAAGCGCGCCGATCAGGTCAACGCCATTTCCATCGAAGATGTGCGCCGCGTTGCCCGCCGCCTCTGCGATCCCGCGAAAATGACCGTCGTGGTCGCGGGGTCATTGCCGCGGGAAGAGCCTGTTTCCTCCCCCTGAAAGGGGGAGGTCGATCCGCCAATGGCGGATCGGGTGGGGGTCCGTAGCATGACCCCTCCCTAACCCTCCCCTTTCAGGGGAGGGAAATCTCCCCGAATCCGTTAGACTGCCGTCATGAAGATCCGCCGTCTCGCCGAAGGCACGATCAACCGCATCGCCGCGGGCGAGGTGGTCGAGCGCCCGGCCAGCGTGGTCAAGGAGCTGGTCGAGAACGCACTCGACGCGGGCGCCGCGCACGTCGATATCGCCGCCTCGAACGGCGGCTGCGATCTGGTGCTGGTGGAGGACGACGGCGAGGGCATGGAGGCGGACGATCTCCTCCTGGCAGTGGAGCGCCACGCCACCTCCAAGCTCGGCGACGACGATCTCTCGCACATCATGACGATGGGCTTCCGCGGCGAGGCACTGCCGTCGATCGGCGCGGTCTCGCACCTCTCCATCGTCAGCCGTACCGCCAAAGGCGAGGCGCACGAGGTACGCGTCGAGGCCGGGCGCGCCAAGGGGCCGATGCCGGCGGGCTTTCGCGCCAAGGGCCAGTCGGGCACGCGGGTGGAAGTGCGCGAGCTGTTCTTCGCCACGCCAGCGCGGCTCAAGTTCCTCAAATCCGCACGCTCCGAGGATCTCGCCACCCAGGACATCGTCAAGCGGCTGGCGATGGCGCGCGCCGACGTTGCCTTCACCCTGACGCTCGACGGCAAGCGCGCACTGGAATTGCCGGCAGAGGGCGATCTGTTCGAAGGCCGGCTCAAGCGGCTGGCGCGCATCATGGGCCGCGAATTCGCCGACAACGCCGTGCCGGTTGAGGTCGCGCGCGAAGGCGTGCGTATCTTCGGCTTTGCGGGCGTTCCCACCTATAATCGCGGCAATGCGCAGATGCAGTTCCTGTTCGTCAACGGACGGCCCGTGCGCGATAGGCTTCTGGCGGGGGCGGTGCGCGGGGCCTATGCGGATTTTCTGGCGCGCGACCGCCATCCGGCGCTGGCGCTGTTCATCGAATGCGATCCGGTTTTCGTGGACGTCAATGTCCATCCGGCAAAGAGCGAAGTGCGCTTCCGCGATGCGGGGCTGGTGCGCGGGCTGATCGTTTCGGCGCTGAAGCATGCGCTGCACGAGGCTGGTCACAAGGCCTCCACCACGGTTGCGGGCGACGCGCTCGCGGCGTTACGCCCACATTCGGGCTATGCGCAACCAAATTTCAGCGCGCCGTCCGCCGCCTACGATCCGGGGCGCGAGTTCCAGTCGGCGCTGTTCCACGCGCCTTCGGCCCGCGTCGAAGCTGAAGCTCCGCCTACGGATAGTCCGCTGGGAGCGGCGCGCGCCCAGCTGCACGAAACATACATCGTGGCGCAGACCGAAGACGGCATCGTTATCGTCGATCAGCACGCCGCGCACGAGCGGCTGACCTATGAGAAGATGAAACGCGCGATGGAGCAGGGCGGCGTGGCCAGGCAGCCGCTGTTGGTGCCAGAAGTGGTGAGCCTCGATCCCGCCGAAGTGGACCGCCTGGTTTCCCGCGCGGACGATCTAGCCGAATTCGGTCTCATGGTCGAAGCCTTCGGGCCAGACGCGGTGATGGTGCGCGAGGTGCCCGCCATGCTGGGCCAGATCGACTTGAAGGGCTTGATGCGCGATCTGGCCGACGACATCGCCGAAACCGGCTCGGCGCTCTCGCTCAAGGAGCGGTTGGAAGAGGTCGCGGGCACGCTGGCCTGCCACACCTCGGTGCGCGCCGGACGCCGGCTCAGCGCCGAGGAAATGAACGCGCTGTTGCGCGAGATGGAATCCACGCCCCACTCCGGCCAGTGCAACCACGGCAGGCCGACCTATGTGGAGCTCAAGCTTTCCGACATCGAGAAGCTGTTCGGCCGCCGATAGGCCGGAACCGGCTTACTTCGTCAGCTTGAACGAGTTCAGGAATTTGAGGCAGTCCGCGCCGTTCTCCTGACCGGTGGGGGCGGCGAATAAGGCTTGGAACATCCGATCGCCCACCAGAAAGATGCGCATCCGGATCGCCATCTTACCCGCCGGCACGTCGACAATGGCCTCGCGGCCAGTGACTTTGCCGAGCGGGAAGGGGTTTACGCTGCGGATGCTGCCTTTGGCGTTGGTGGCCGCGCCATTGATGGCGCCGGCATAGACGGCATCGACCTTTGCGGGGGTGACGGAACCGGCGGGATAATCGGAGATCGCGACGAAATACGCTTGCTCGCCGATGTTGCAGCTATAAGACGTGATGACGATATTGCCCACCGCGGTCGGCACGGTCTGGCTGCCCAATTGCGATTGGCAGTTGAACGCCACCGAAAAGCCCCACTGAGGGGCGCTGACGGTCTCGGCCCGGGCGCATACGGCGAACAGCGCGGCGGCGAACGTTGCTGCGGCCGCCTGTTTCAGCGCCCGAACAGAAAACATCATGGTCATATCCCCCAGTTAGCCCGGCGCGCAGAATGTCCGGTTCCGGGCTTCCCCGCAAGGCTCAGAGCGGCTTGAAAATCAAGCCGCGGCCGACCTTGCCATTCATGACCACGACAAGCGGCGCCTCCAGCCGCAGGTGACGAACGCAACCGCGCTCTTCAATCGCGGGCTGCGCCGAAAGCCACTCCCAATCCACGAATCCTTCGCCCGCGTCGGGATTGACCGTGAAATAGCCGACCTGGAACGCCGTCAAATTCTGAAAGAAGTGGCTGCCTTGCGAGGGCGTCACGCGCAGATCGCGCAAGCCCGCTTCGACGATGACGCGCGCGCCCGAAACCTGATCCCAGGCCACCGGAATGCCGAGCCAGGGATCGTTCGAGCCCCAACGGCCGACGCCGATCAGGATGTAGGGTGTGTTGCTCTCACTGAGCTTGGCGTTGAGATAGGCAACCTCGGCGGCCACTACCTGGCTGCGCGAACGGTCGAAGCGCTGGACATCGACCATCACGACGTCGCGCAAATCCTCGATGCGGCCGTTGCCGAGCACTTGCGCGCTCTGGCAGACCAGCTTGGCGGGCTCCGCCTCGTCCATACGGACATCTTCGGCTTCGCGCGATAGCGCCAGCGGACGGATCTGGAGGAATCCGAATTCGGCCGACTCCTCGGGCATCGCGGGCAAGCGCGCGGCGAATTCGATTTCCACCGGCCGTCCCAGCGCGGCGGCGCCCGCGGTCATCAGCTGGTCGAGGATCGCGGCGAGGGGAAATATCTCATGCTTGAGGATCGGGGCGAAACTGACGATGCGCACGCCGGGCCGCGCCAGGCCGTCATAAACCGCGTCGTTGTCGGCGGAATAAGTGGAGCCCACCATCTGCAAGGTGCCGTCGTCCTCCGCCACCTGAAGCCGAAAAGTCACTTCGCGCGGCTCGTTCGCCGTCGGGTGCTGTTGCCGGTCGAGGTCGAGCGCCCAGAAAGTGGTCTGCGAATTGGCCAGCATGTCGGGCACCGAGGAGAATTGCACCAGGTTGCGCGGATAGCGCGGGCAGAACATCAGGCACTTCTCGCCGCCGATCACCGAACGGCCCAGCCCGAGGGCGACCGCCGCAATGCCGTCGTCGGCGGTCGCGGGCGGCATGGGATAGAAATTGTGGGAGCGCACCACGCCGGAAATGTCGGGATAGAAGCGCGTAGCGTACCTGGCGCCCACGACCTGTTGGATGATCACCGCCATCTTCTCCTCTTCGAGGCGGTAGGGCGTGTTCTGCACGTAGCGCTTGGCATGCTGGCTGAAGGTCGAGGCGTAGACGCGCTTGATCGCCTCCATCAACTGCTCGGTCCTGAGCGCGATGTCGCGGTCCTGATTGGCCAGCATGAAAGTTTCGTAGACACCGGTGAACGGCTGGTACTGCGAATCCTCCAGCAGGCTGGAAGAGCGTACGGCGAGCGGATAGCGCACCTCTTCGAGGAATTTGCGCAGGTCCTCCTTGAGGCCGGCGGGCAGCGAGGCCGCCAGAAAGCGACGCTGAATTTCGGCGTCGTCGGCGCTGTTGAGCGCGAAGTCGGCGAGGTTGTTCTCGTGCAGGAACTGGTCGAACAAATCGGTCGCCAGCACCAGCGACGGCGGCACGGCGATCCTGACGCCGGGAAACTGTTGCGCCAGTTTGCGCGTATGCAGCAGATGGCGCACGAAGGCGAGGCCGCGCGCCTTGCCTCCGAGCGAGCCGCCGCCGAGCCTGAGGAAGCAGGCGTCCGCCGATTTGAATGTCGTGCGGTCGAAATCGCCGACCAGAACCTGGCTCTGTTCGCGGCGATATTCGGCGATGGAATCGAGCAGGTTGCGGCGCAGATCCTCGAGGCTTGCGTAGTCCGAAATCTTGCGCGGCCTGAGCTTCTCCGCCAGCGCGGCTTCCGTCCTCGCCATCAGCCAGTGGGAAAAATGATTGCGCTCGGCGTGGTAACCGATGCTTTCCGCCGGAACCTGTTGGAGCAACGCCACCATCGTGTTGAGGTCTCCGGCGCGCGCCACCTCGGTGCCGTCCGGCAGGCGGAACACGAAATCGCCCAGCGAGAATTCTTCGGTGAGGATATTCCGCAAATCCTCCAGCAGGGTGGGCGAGCCCTTGCGCAGGAACGAAAAACCCTCGGCGCGGGCATGCGCCTGGTGCTTGATCTGGCTCGATTGCAGCACGATGGGCACGTCCGGCACCATCTCAAACACCATGCAGGCCAGCTCGAACCCGGCATTGGGCCGCAGCTGGCCGTCGCGCTGGAACTCGACATCCGAAACGATGCCGAGCAGATAGTCGCGGTAGGTCATCACCTGCCGCGAGGCGTCTTCGTAGTCCGAGCAGAGCAGCAGTTTTGGCCGGGCACGGAATCTCAGCAGCTTATGGGCCATGTTGAGGCCCTCGCTGATCACCCGGCGCGATTGGGTGATCATCTCGGTGTAGATCACCGGCAGGAACGAGGAATAATATTGGATGTTGTCCTCGACCACGACGATGACGGGTACTCCCATCGCTTCGGTGTCGTGGCGGACGTTGCGCTTGTCCTCGATGTACTTGACGATCGCGATCAGGATGCGCGGCGCGCCCTGCCACAGGAAAATACGGTCGATGTCGGTGACCGGGTGGCGGGCGACGAAGGTTTTGACCTCGCGGTAATCGTAGGCGAGCACGACCACCGGGGCGTCCAGCCCGGCCTGCTTGACCTCCTGGGCGAGCTCGGCCGCATCCATGTCGCCGATGTGAAGGTTGGTGACGATCAGATTGAAGCGCGGCTGGGCGCGCGCCAGCGCCAGCGCCTCCGCGCCGCTCGAAACGTGGGTCACGCCCGGAACGTGGCGCAGATTGAGTTCGAGGGATTCGCCGATCAGCAGCTCGCTGAGCCTTCCGTCCTCGCGCAGGATGAAGGAGTCATAAAGGCTCGAGACCAGCAGAATGTTCTGGACCCGGAAAGTCTCCAGCTCCTCGAAACCCTCGAAGAGCCGTTCCGCGTCGATCGCGGATTCTGTGGCTCCTTCGCGCATGGGCGGGTCCAGCAGGAAAATGCGGGGTGGAATCGCTCCACCCCGCACCGGTTGACAATTGGACTGCGAGTCTAGGTTGGGCCGAGAGCCTAAACTAGCCCCTGGTCCATCATCGCATTGGCGACCTTGAGGAAGCCGCCGATATTGGCGCCGTTCACCAGATTGCCCGGCGTGCCGTAGGTTTCGGCCGTCTCGAAGCAGGTCTTGTGGATCGACGACATGATGGTCTGCAGCCGCTTGTCGACCTCTTCGCGCGTCCAGGACAGCCGCATGCTGTTTTGCGCCATCTCGAGACCCGACACCGCGACGCCGCCGGCATTGGCTGCCTTGGCCGGGCCGTAGAGCAGTCCGGCTTCCAGGAACAGCCTGGTGGCGTCGAGCGTGCTCGGCATGTTGGCGCCTTCGGCCACGACCTTGACGCCGTTCTTGACGAGAGCCGCCGCGTCCTTGGCGTTGATCTCGTTCTGCGTGGCGCTCGGGAAAGCGCAATCGGCCTTGATGCTCCACAACGGATTATGGTCAGCCTGGCCATCGGCGGCGACGAAGTCCGTTCTGCGGAACTTCTCGGCATATTCCTTGATGCGCCCGCGCCGCGCGTTCTTGAGATCCTTGACGAACGCCAGCTTCTCGCGGTCGATGCCTTCGGGATCGAAGATCACGCCGCCGGAATCCGACAGCGTCATCGGCTTGGCGCCGAGATCGAGCAGCTTCTCAACCGTGTATTGCGAGACGTTGCCGCTGCCGGAAACCAGGCACTGCTTGCCTTCCAGCGATTCGCCTCGGGTCTTCAGCATCTCGGCCGCGAAATAGACGCAGCCATAGCCGGTAGCCTCCGGACGGATCAGCGAGCCGCCCCAGGCGAGGCCCTTGCCCGTCAACACGCCGGTGAACTCGTTCTTCAGGCGCTTATATTGGCCGAACAGGAAGCCGATCTCGCGCCCACCCACGCCGATATCGCCCGCCGGAACGTCGGTGTCCGGTCCGATATGGCGCTGAAGCTCGGTCATGAAGCTTTGGCAGAAGCGCATCACTTCATTATCGCTCTTGCCCTTGGGATCGAAATCCGAACCGCCTTTGCCGCCGCCCATCATCAGGGTGGTCAGCGAATTCTTGAAGACCTGCTCGAAGGCGAGGAACTTCAAGATGCCGAGATTGACCGAGGGATGGAAGCGCAGGCCGCCCTTGTAGGGCCCGATGGCGCTGTTCATCTCGATGCGGTAGCCGCGGTTGACTTGCATGGCGCCGTGATCGTCGAACCATGGCACGCGGAACAGGATGACGCGTTCCGGTTCGACCAGCCGCTCGATCAGCCGCGCCGACTGATATTCGGGATGGCGGTGCAGGACGAGTCTGAGCGAACCGAGGACTTCCTCGACCGCCTGGTGGAATTCGGGTTCGGCTGGGTTCTTCGCCCTGACCTGGTGCATGACGTCGTCGATATAGCCGGCCGACGAAGCCTTAGGGGTCGTGCCAGATGTGCTTGCCATGGTTCCTCCTTGAGTTCTCCAAATGGAAAACTGTTTGACGGCGAGTCTACTCCACGGCGATAGGGCGAGTTCAGTCCGCTATACCGTCGCACGACGCGCGAAAGGCGACGGCGCCGTGCAATCGCGCACTGCACCATTTTTCGGAGAAACAAAGATGCGCGAAGCGAGCGGGGCGCAGAAGGTTCGGGAAGCACGAGTCAAGCCGCCCGATGAAAAAGTTCATGCGTTTGCGGCATCCTGGGTCTGCAAGCCGCGCACGTCGCGCCTGACGAATCGAGCACCGGCCCAACCACAATTGCGCGGCCTTGTTTCCGTCCCCGCGGGCCTTATTCTGCCCCGGCGCACGAAAGAAGCGCTCCCGTGCACGAAGAGCGAAGAGCCATGATCGAACATCTGCCGCAGGATTGGCGTGGCGCGACCCTTTTGGGACGCTTGCTTGCCAAAGCCGGCCCCACGCCCGTGTTGGTGAGCGGCGGCCGGGTCAGGGACATTTCCGCGCTGGCGCCGACGGTTGCACAATTTCTCGACGGTTGGGACGGCGCCCCGCCGACCGGCGGGCGCGATCTTGGCCCGCTCGGCGATCTCGATTTGCGCCGCGTCTGGGAAGGCGCGCCGGGCGAGATTCGGCTTCTGGCCCCGGTCGATCTGCAATGCATCAAGGCAGCCGGGGTCACCTTCGCGGTGTCCGCCGTGGAGCGCGTGATCGAAGAACGCGCGCGCGGCGAGGCGAGCAAGGCCGACGCGATCCGCGCGGCGCTGCGCGACCGGGTCGGCGCCGACATTCGTTCGGTCAAGCCGGGCTCGCTGGAAGCGAAGAAGCTGAAAGAGGCGCTGATCGCCGACGGGCTGTGGTCGCAATATCTCGAAGTCGCCATCGGGCCGGATGCCGAGGTCTTCACCAAGGCGCCGGCGCTGGCTTCGGTCGGGTGGGGCGATTGGATCGGCGTGCGCTCGGACGCGGTGTGGACCAACCCCGAGCCCGAGATCGTGCTGGTCTGCGACCGGGCCGGCCGCGCTTTGGGGGCGGCGCTGGGCAACGACGTCAATCTGCGCTGCATTGAGGGGCGCAGCGCGTTGCTGCTGGGCAAGGCCAAGGACAACAACGCGTCCTGCGCCATCGGGCCGTTCATCCGCCTGTTCGACGAGGGCTTTTCGCTCGACGATGTCCGCAGGGCCGTGGTCCGCCTCGAAGTCGAGGGCGAGGACAAGTATCGCCTCGAAGGGCAGAGCTCGATGGCGCAGATCAGCCGCGACCCGCTGGAGCTGGTCGGCCAGACCATCGGCAAACATCATCAGTACCCGGATGGATTCGCGCTGTTTCTCGGCACCATGTTCGCGCCGACCGACGACCGGGACGGCAACGGCAAGGGTTTCACCCACAAAATGGGCGATGTGGTGCGCGTCTCCACAGAGAAGCTCGGCGTGCTGGAAAACAAGGTGACGCGCTGCGATCAGGCGCCCGCCTGGACCTTCGGCGTCGGGGACCTTATGAGCAATCTGGCGGCGCGCGGGCTATTGCACGCGACGGAGGAACGGGCGTGAGCGAAACCCAGAGCTTGAAGCATCTGATCGGCGGCGAATGGGTCGGCGGCGATTGCGGCCTCGAAAGCCTAAATCCTTCCGACACCCGCGATGTGGTTGCGCGCGCGCCCAACGATGACGGCACGGCGATGCGCGCCGCCATCGGCGCGGCGGCGGACGCCTTCCCGTCCTGGTCCGGGGCGAGCCCGGAACTGCGCTCCGACGTGCTCGATCGCGCGGGCGCGCTGATCCTGGAACGCCGCGAGGCGCTGGGTCGGCTGCTCGCGCGCGAGGAAGGCAAGACCGTGCCGGAAGGCATCGGCGAAGTTGTGCGCGCCGGGCGCATCTTCAAATACTTTGCCGGAGAGGCGCTGCGGCGCACCGGCATCACGGTCGATTCGACACGGCCGGGCGTGGAATGCGCCACCTATCGTGAGCCGCTCGGCGTCTTCGGACTGATCACGCCGTGGAATTTCCCCATCGCCATTCCGGCCTGGAAAAGCGCGCCCGCGCTCGCCTTCGGCAACACGGTAGTGCTCAAATCCGCTTCGCTGACGCCCGCCATCGCTTCGGCGATGAGCGCGATCCTGCAGGAAGCCGGCGCGCCTAAGGGTGTGTTCAATCATGTGTTCGGTGGGGCGGCGGCGGGTAACGCGCTGGTCGGCGATTCGCGCGTGGCGGGCATTTCCTTCACCGGCTCCCAAAGCGTCGGCCGGGGCATCGCCAAACTCGCGGTGGAGCGCCAGGCGCGCATCCAATTGGAGATGGGCGGCAAGAATCCGCTGGTGGTGCTGGACGACGCCGAGTTCGACCGCGCGGTGAACTGCGCGCTGGACGGCGCTTTCTTCGCCAGCGGCCAGCGCTGCACGGCGTCGAGCCGCATCATCGTCACGGCGGGCGTTCACGACCGCTTCGTCACCGCATTGGCGGAGAAGGCCGCGGCCCTCAAAGTCGGCGACGCGCTCGATCCCGCGACCAAGATCGGCCCGGTGTCGAGCGAAGGCCAGCTCAAGACCTCGCTCGATTATGTCGGCATCGCGACACAGGAAGGGGCACGGCTTGTCACCGGCGGCGAGGCGCTGAAGCTCGACAAGCCGGGTTTTTACTTCTCGCCCGCGTTGCTTACCGACACCAAGCAGGACATGCGCATCAACTGCGAGGAAGTGTTCGGCCCTGTCGCCAGCGTCCTCAAGGTGAAGGACTATGATGAAGCGCTCGCCGTGGCTAACGCCGGGGAGTTCGGGCTGTCAGCGGGCATCTGCACCACTTCGCTCAAGCACGCCCATCATTTCCGGCGCAACGTGCGTGCCGGGCTGGTGATGGTGAACCTGCCGACGGCGGGCATCGACTATCACGTCCCGTTCGGCGGAACGCGCAAGTCCAGCTACGGCCCGCGCGAGCAGGGCGCCGCGGCGGTAGAATTCTACACGCTGGTGAAAATCGCCTATAGCTGGGCCTGAGATGCCCACCGTCTTCGACCGCCCGGTTCCGTCCGCCCGCTGGTGGCGCATCATTCCGCCGGCGATCCTGGTCTACATCTTCTCGTTCATGGACCGCACCAATATCGGCTTCGCCATGGCGGGCGGCATGAACCAGGATCTGGGGCTCACCGCCTCGATGTCGGGTCTGGCGGCGGGTATCTTCTTTGTCGGTTACGTCATCTTGCAAGTTCCCGGCGGCCATTGGGCCGAGCACAAGAGCGCCAAGCAGTTCATCGGCGCTTCAATCCTGATTTGGGGCGGGCTGTCGATCTTGTGCGGTTTTGTACACAACACGACACAGCTCTTGATCTTGCGTTTCCTCGTGGGTGTGGCCGAAGGCGGCGTGTGGCCCGCGATTCTGGTGATTATCAGCCACTGGTTCCCCAACGAAGAGCGCGGCCGCGCCAACGCCTATTTTATTATGAACCTCGCCATCGCCTCGATCATCACCGGCCCGCTCTCGGGCTGGATCATCTCGAATTTCGGCTGGCGCTGGGTCTTCATCGGCGAGGGACTTCTGTCGCTCACCCTGATCCTCGTCTGGTATCCCCTGATCAGCGACTCGCCGGCCACGGCGAAATGGATTTCGCCCGAGGAGCGCGAGTATCTCACCACGCGTCTCGCCGCCGAGCAGAAGCAGATGCACGCCAAGGGCGCGGTCTCCTACGGCGCAGTGCTCAGCGATCCCAACCTCTATAGTCTGATCCTGTTCTATCTCTTTTATCAGATGGGCTTTTACGGCTTTGCCTTGTGGCTGCCGACGATTCTGAAAGCGCTGACTGGGAACGGCATGACAAGCGTCGGCTTGCTGTCGACGCTTCCATATATTGCGATGCTTGTCGGGCTCTACGTCTTTGCCCAGCTTTCGGACAAGAGCGGCAACCGCCGCCTCTATACGGCGCTGCCCGTTGTCGGTTTTGCAATTTGCCTGTTGTTGTCGACGCTGCTGCGGAATGACGTTTGGCTGTCCTTCGGGTTCCTGGTTGCGGGCGGCTTCTTCATGCAGTCGGCCTCATGCGTGTTCTGGACGATCCCGCCGCTGCTATTTCCGGCGGAAGTCGCAGGCGGGGTGCGCGGCATCGTCAATGCGCTCGGAAATCTCGGCGGCTTCTTCGGGCCGTTCGCGGTGGGTTGGCTGCGCACCAACTTCCACAGCTACGATATCGGCATCTACTTCTTGGTTGGAATGCTGCTGGCGGGGTTCCTGGTCGCCTTGAGCCTGCCGGCCAAGATTGCAGGGCGCGACCCCATATCCTTTCCTTAGGAACGCCACCGGCTGCTATAGTGGCGACGATCTGAACGGGAAATCCCATGGCGGTGCTCAACGCCCTGCATGACGCCATCCTTACGGGCGATGCGAAGACGGCGAAGACCGCGACCGAAGCGGCGCTCGCCGAGGGCGTCGAGCCGATGGCGCTGGTGCACGACACCATGATGCCGGCGATGGAAGAGGTCGGCCGCAAGTTCGAGTGCAACGAATATTTCGTGCCCGAGCTCTTGCTCGCGGCGCGCGCCATGAAGGCAGCGCTGGAGCTGATCCGCCCCTTGCTGGTCGCGGGCGGCGTGGAGCCCGCGGGGCGCGTCGCCATCGGCACGGTCAAGGGCGACCTGCACGACATCGGCAAGAACCTGGTGGCCGCGATGCTCGAAGGCGGCGGCTACGAGATCATCGATCTCGGCGTCAATGTCGATCCGGCGAAGTTCGTGGCGGCGGTGAAGGACAAGAACGCCCGGATCATTGCGATGTCGGCGCTCCTGACCACCACGATGCCCGCGATGAAGACCACCATAGAAGCGCTGAAACAGGCGGGCGTACGCGACCAGGTGAAGGTGATGATCGGCGGCGCGCCGGTCAGCGAGGCCTACGCCAAGGAGATCGGCGCAGACGGCTACAGCAAAAGTGTGGCGGGCGCGGTGGCCGCGGCGCGCGAACTCTAATCCGAAAACCGCATCTCCTCGGCGAAGATGTCCTGAAAATCCGGCTCGGCGCTGAGCGAGACATGTTCGACGCGCCGCGCCAAGTGATCCCACGCTGCCTCGCTCTCGAACAAAGCGCGTTTGGCGCCGAGCAGCGCCGTGTTGCCGGCCGGCAGGATTCGCTCGCGCGGCAGGTGCAACAGCCCAATCCGCTGCGCGCTGGCCCGGCTGATGTAATTGCCGAAGGCGCCAGCCAGATAAAGCAGCTCGATGTCGTCGAGCGAGGCGCCCAAGCGGGCCGTAAGGATTCTCAAACCGGCGGCAATCGCGCCCTTGGCCAACTGCAGTTCGCGCACATCGTTCGGGAACAGCGCGACCGAGCCCTTCAGTGGCATCGATGGCGGCTTCATCCGCCCGCTCGCTTCGATCAGGCCGAGGTCCAGCCCCTCCGCGACGGCGTCCACCAGCCCGCTGCCGCACAACCCACGCGGCTCCCCGCCACCGATGACGCGGCAGCGCAACGCTTCGCCATCGCGCTCGACATCGCCGATCGCGCCGGTGGCCGCGCGCATGCCCATCGCGATGCGCGCGCCCTCGAACGCCGGCCCGGCCGCCGTCGAGGTGCAGACCAGCCGATTGCGGTCGCCCACCACGACTTCGCCGTTGGTGCCGAGATCGATTAGAGCGGCGAGCCCTTCGCGCTCGGCAAGGCCGGTGGCGATGATGCCCGCGAGCACGTCCGGCCCGACGAAGCTGCCGATGCAGGGCAGGAATTCCACCGCCGTCTCGCCGCCCCAACCCAACGTGCCTGAGGAGAACCGAACCCTTCCCAGGTGCTGAGGCTCGAAGGGATGGGTCGCCAGCGGCGCGACATCGATACCGCAGAACAGGTGATGCATCACGCTATTGCCGACCAGCACGATGCGGTTGAGCGCGCGATCTTCCGAAGCCGCCAGCCGTGCGATCATCGCCCCGATCTGGGCGCGGATCAGGTCCTGAAGTTCCCGTTGTCCGCCGCGCACGGCGAAATCGATGCGCGTGAGCACGTCGTCGCCGTGGCGGGCCTGCGCGTTCAGTCCCGTTACGGCAGCTAGAACATTTCCGGTCCGAAGATCGAGAAGCTGAGCCACCACCGTCGTCGTGCCGAGATCGACCGCCACGCCCAGCCCCGAACGCGGCGTAAAGGCGAAGGTGGAATAATCGCTCAGAATGGGCATTTCCGAGCGCGCCAATTCCAGTTCCGGCTCGCCCTCCACGACATGGCGGCAGGCGAGGCGCCAGCCTTCGGCGATCTCGGCGGCGGAGAGCAGCTTGGCTTCTTCTTGGGTGTGCGGTAGCTCGCCTTTCAACAGCTTGACCCGGCAGGCCTTGCAGCGCCCAAGCCCGCCGCAGGGAAACTCGACACCCTGCTCGAACAGGACATCCTGCAGCGGCGTACCACTCGCGACCGTCAGCCGCCGCCCGGCGGGCAAAAGGGTGATCGTCGTCATGCCGGTTCCGCGCCGATCAAGCGCTCATCGTGCGTCAAGGCCACGCGCTCGCCGGGCCGCAAGGTCAGGAACTCCTCGCCGGCCCATTCCCCGTCGACGAGCCGCTTCAGCCAGCCCAAATCGCCTTCGAGCCGCACGAATTTCCATTTGTGCTTGACGGCGGTCGCCCGCGCCGCTGCCTCCCAGCGCAGCGAAGCGCCCGTCGCGATATAGGCCAGCCGCTCATAGTGCAGGGTGAAGGTATAGAACTGCCCGAGCAGGTAATCGGCATTGTCCTCGCCATAGCGCTCGATCAGCCGTTCGCGGGTGACGTTGGAGTTGGGGCCGAAGGTGAACTCCGGCTGGCGGATGCTGGCCTCGGCATTTTCCAGCCAACCGGCGCTCTGGAAATAGGTTCCGGGGCGCTCCTCCAGTTGGGCGAGATAACGGGCGGTGCCGAGTAGCATGGCGATGCAGTCGTGGGCGCGGGGCAGAACCACCGGCACGCTGCGCGCCTCAAGTCCCACGACGCCACGATTGCAGAGTCCGTAGCCGATGGCAACGGCATCGGCGTCGGCTTCGTCGATCTCGCTTTGCAGCGCCTCGCGCAGCGCCGCGGCGGAGCGCTGGTGCAGCCCCATTTCCAGATGGCGCACGGTGATCTCGGTCTTGGCGGTCGCAGCGAGCAGTTCCAGCTCTGGTTTGAGGCTGGAACAGGCGATGACGCGCAGCCGCAACCGCTCCATCACGACCCGCGCAGCAGGCGGGCGATTTCCCGGATGAATGCCGGCGCGGTGCCGCAGCAGCCGCCGATGAAGCTGGCCCCGGCCGCGAGCACGGCGGGGACGTGGCCCGCGAATTCCGCCGGCGTCGTCGCATAGAAGGCTTTGCCGTCGCGCATCTGCGGCAGTCCGGCATTGGCTTTGATCCAGACGGGACGGCCCTCCGCCGCCGCTTTCAGGCGCGCGCAGATCGCGACGAATCCGGCGATGCCCTGGCCGCAATTGGCGCCGACCACATCGGCGCCGGCTTTTGCGAGGCCGGCCGCCGCCTGCTCGGGCGTGGTGCCCATCATGGTGCGGTCTTTCTCCTTGCCGGAGTCGAACACCATGCTGGCAACGACCGGCAGACCTGTCGTACGCGCCGCGGCAATGGCGAGCTTCGCCTCGGCCAGGTCCTGCATCGTTTCGATGACCAGAGCGTCGGGGCCGGCGCTCGCCAATGCCTCGGCCTGCTCGGTGAAGGCGGCGAGCAGCTCGTCCTCGTTCACGTCGCCGTTCATCAAGAGCTTGCCGCTGGGGCCGAGCGAAGCGAACACAAGCGCGTCCTTGCCGGCGGCTTCGCGCGACAAGGCAACGCCCGCCTTGTTGATTTCCTTCACGAGATCGGCCGAGCCGCTGTCGCTGAGGCGGATGCGATTGGCGCCGAAGGTGTTGGTCAGGATGATCGCCGAACCGGCTTCGACATAGGCGCGCCCCACTTGGGCGACATCTTTGGGATGGGTCAGGTTCCACAGATCGGGCGCTTCACCGGGTTCGAGGCCGCGCGCCTGCAATTGCGTACCCCAGGCGCCGTCGGTGATCGCCGGTCCGCGCTCGATCAGCTTTTGGATGAGAGGATGAAGGGCCATGCTTTCTCCTCCAAACCGGTGTTTCCCTCGATATCCAGCATGTCACCGAATGACGATCAATGCACGACATGTCGCATGGCCCGGCGGTCGAGGGCGGCGCGGCGCGGTGTATGCTCCATTTCCAGACTCTTCGGCCAGAGAGGCACCTATGAACGACCAACACTGGAACGATTTGCTCGCGGCGTTGCGCGGTGAGCGGAAGAAGCCGCTGCCGGTGGGGTTTATCATCGATTGCCCATGGCTGCCAAACTGGTACGGCGTCAGCATCCTCGAATATTTCCAGAGTGACGAGGTGTGGTTCCAGGCCAATAAGAACGCCATCGAGACTTTTCCCGAGTGCATGTTCCTGCCTGGATTCTGGTCGGAGTTCGGGATGTGCACCGAGCCGTCGGCGTTCGGCTGCAAATGCCAGTTCCCGGAGAACGAATTCCCCTTCGCCGAAAAGATGATCGGTGAGGAAGATGTCGATGCGCTCGACGTGCCCAACGTCGCCACCGACGGGTTGCTGCCGTTCATGCTCAACCGGCTCACCCGCAACCGCGCGCGCATCGAGGCCATGGGACAGCGCATCCGCTTTTCGGTGTCACGCGGGCCGCTCAACATCGCGAGCTTCCTGATGGGCACCACCGAGTTTCTGATGATGCTCGGCACGGATCCGGAACGGACCCACAGGCTGCTGCGCACCGTCAACCGGTTTCTGATGGATTGGCATGCCCGCCAGCGCCAGGCCGTCGACTCGATCGACGGCATGTTGGTGCTCGACGACATCGTCGGCTTCGTCAGCGAGAAGGATTACAAGGAATTCGCCGAGCCGTACTTGAAAGAACTGTTCGCGGCGCCCGTTGCGGTCAAGCTCTTCCACAACGACGCTGACTGCCGCCAATCGGTCAAGCACTACCCCGATCTCGGCATCAATCTCTACAATCCCGGCATCCAGATGAGCATCGCTGACCTGCAGAACGCCACCGGCCACAAGCTCACTATCCTCGGCAACGTCCCGCCGCGCGACGTGTTGGCGGCGGGTACGCCCGACGACGTGCGCGCCGCCGTGCGCAAACTGATCGCCGAAGCCGATCCGGCGCGGCTGATCGTATCCTGCGGTGGCGGCATGCCGCCTGGCGTCAGCACCGCCAATCTGCGGGCCTTTATCGAAACCGTGGGCGCTTGAGCCGGGTCCGGTAAGCCCAAATTTTTCCAAATGCTTCTAGCGCTTGCGCGCTAACCCGCGCTTCTGTCCCGGGCCGCGAATCGCCGTCGATCCCCACAATTGCAAAGAGTTTGTTTCCCGGGTGTTAAGAACCGGATGTTAGGATTGACTCGCAGAACCGGGTATATCGCGCCTGTCGGGCGAAGCGCCGCAGGCGACGCTTTGGGGGTCGTGCGCAATGAGCAAGTCTTCACTTCGTTCATCGGTAGCCATTTCCGCGCTTGTCGTGTCCACGCTGATCGCGGTGTCATCGATGGCGGCCGCGCCGGAGCAGGCGTCTTTCACTCTCCCGGCCAGCTTTGCGCCCGGTTACTCCACCTCGTGGCTGGCGCAGATCGGCGTGACCTCGACCATCGAGTACCAGGCGAACGGCGGCAAGGGTTTCGTCATCGCGTTGGTCGACACGGGCGTCGTGTCCACCCAGGCTGACGTTGCTGGCCGCGTATCGTCACTCTCCAGCTGCGCCGCGCTGAGCTTTAGATGCTCGAACGGCTATAATGACGACAACGGCCACGGCACGGCGACGGCGGCGATTGCGGCAGGCGCCAATGTACCGAACGGCTCGAGCATGGCGGGTGTGGCGCCGGCCGCCACGATTCTTTCCGAAAAGGTCTTGAACGCGAGCGGGTCGGGCTACGACACCGATGTCGCCAACGGCATCACCAAGGCGGCGAACGCGGGCGCCGGAGTGATCAATCTGAGCCTCACCTATATCCCGACGGCCCCCGTGGTCAGCGCGATCAATACCGCGGCAGGCAAGGGCGACGTGATCGTATTCGCCGGAGGCAATTCCTCCGCCGCGCTGAACGGCGGGGCAAACTCGACGGGGCTGACGGCGCAAGCGCTCACCCACCTTGTCTTCGTCGGTTCGGTCAATTCGAAGAACCAGCTATCGAGCTTCAGCAACACACCCGGCACCGGTTATGCGGTCGCGGGCACCACGAGAGTCTCCTATGCGTCGCTCTGGCTGATGGCGCCGGGCGAGAATATCGTAGCCCCCGGCATTCAGTATGGGTCGAATGCGCTTGCCTATTGGACCGGCACCTCGATGGCCGCGCCGATGGTGAGCGGATCGATCGCGCTTCTGGAATCGACCTGGCCGATCCTTGCGCATAACGGAACGGCAACGTCGCTGCTGTTTGCGACGGCGACGGATCTCGGCGCGCCGGGTGTCGATTCGACCTACGGCGCGGGGCTGCTCAACATGACGCGCGCCTTCCAGCCGGTCGGCACGCTTACCGTGACCGAAGCAAACGGCCAATCCGTACCGGTGACGCAGCTTACCGGGACCATGGTGGCGGGCGGTGCGCTCGGCAGCCTGTCGAGCGTGAGCAAGTTACTTTCGAGCTACACCGTGTTTGATTCCTTCGCGCGCAATTTCTACGCCAATCTCTCGCCGCTGCTCACGGTCAAGACCGCGATCCCGGCCTCGAGCCTGCAGCTCTTCGGTCCGGTCGTGACGGGCGGCACGGTGGCGCTGCCCAACGGGGCGTCCGCCTTCTTCGCGCGTGCCGACGGGGATACGACGCCCGGCTCCGGCGACCGCTCGGCCTTCGCGGGCGTCGGAACGTCGGGCGTGCCGGCACCGCAGGTTGGCGCCTGGCTGCTGTTCATGGACGGCGGCAACGGAACGATGATGGCGACGGGGCGCGGTTTCTCGCTGTCCTCGACCTATGCCGAAACGCTCTGGGGCAGCGACAGCGCGAATACGATCCTGGCCCAGTCCACCGGTCATGCGAGCGATCTGTTGAGCCTCGCCAGCGGCGGGCAGCTCGCTGCCTTCGGCACGCGCATCGGGGAGCATACGCGCATCGCCTTTGGCTGGAGCAACACGCAATTGTCCGACGGCGCGGATAGCAGCACGCCGCTTCTGCCCCACGCGATGGCGGCGAGCGTCGGCATCACGACCAAGCTGGCGGACGGCTGGACAGGCGGCGCGACCGTCCAATTCCTGCATGAAGGCGACGGTCTGCTGGGATCCGTCTACAACGACGGGTCGCTCGGCTTCGGACACTCGCACCGTACGACGTCGGTCGGCCTGAGCACGACCTTGAAGCTCGGCCCGGATACCGATCTGGTTGCCGACGCGGCCATCGCCCGCACCAACGGCGTGACGATCGGCAACGGCTTGATCGCCGGCACTTCGGGGCTGCTTTCGCGTTCGGCCGACCTGGGCTTGGTCGAGCACAATGTCCTGGGCGACGCCGATGAATTCAGCTTCCTAGTTTCCAAGCCGCTTAGCGTGTTCGACGGGTCGATCGGTTTCGTCACGACATCGGTCGACGCGGTCGGCTTGCCGGTGACGGCGGTGCGCAAGGTCTCCCTCGCGCCGGACGGCAGCGAGACGGACCTCTACGTCGCCTATTCGCGCCGCTTCGACGGCGGCATCGGCCTGCATGCGACGGTCGGCAATCAGTTCGACGCCGGCAATGTCCGCCATGCGATGAGCGGCGTGGCGCAACTGAAGTTGACCATCGCGCTTTAGGCCAGGTTCTGGATCAGCAATCCGGCGGCGCAGGACGCGGCGTTGGCGACGAGCGACACCAGCATGGCGCGCGGCAGCGAAAGGCTCGCCATCCAGGCGATCAGCGCGCCTTCAACCAGAACGACGATGGCTTCCAATATGGCGAGGCTCGGCCAGTAACCGAATCTCGGATAGGCCCATTCGGCGGCGGCCCAAAGCTGGGGATGGGTCACCGCCGTCGCCACGGCAGCAGCGAAGCCCGCATGGAGCGCGCCGCGCCGCGGCCAGCGCGCCAGCCGAACAATCAGATACGCAACCGGCGCTTCAATCGCCGCCGACAGCAGGAGCGCTTCGATCTCCGTCATGGCTTGGCGAAGGAAGCCGTGACGGTCTTGCCGCCCGAGCCTTTCGGAGAAAATTTAAGCGCGACTGTCTTGGCGCCAGACTTATTTTTGAAGGCGTTGACGATCTGAGTGATCCGGCCGATCTCGGGCCGCAGATAATCGCCGTCGACCGTGTCCACTTCCATGCCGATGAGATTCTTGGAGTGAGCGTGCGTGCAGTTGGCGGTTCCCTCCGTACATCCGACCAGCACGACGATCGGAAAGGTTTTGTAGTAGCCGGGAGGCATCCTCACTTGTCCCGTCTGCATGGCGAAGTCCAAGCCGGCGACGCTGACTGAGGGTGGGCCCTGGTCGGGCGGCGGCGCGATATCCGCAAGGGCCGGCGCTGCAAGCAACAGCGCAAGACAAAGCAATTTTGTCCGGTGACGCATTAACAGCCTCCACGTGTTGTCCGCGCAGTATAGCCGAAGTACCAGCCTGGTCCGGGCGCGCACCGGCGATGTTTCCAACGCCGCCTCCACCTTGTAACCCATTGAAATTCCTATAAATGTCGCGGCGGCGGCGTTGCCACCTAGGCGGCGCGTGCGAATAACGCATAATCGGGGCAACGGACGGGCAGGCGCAGTGGCACAAAAGACCGCGATGAACCTCCCGCTGCAGCTCGAACGCAGCGCGGCGGCCCCGCTGCAGGATCAGCTGTTCGAGCAATTGCGCCAGCTCATCCTGACCGGAAAGCTGAAGCCGAACACCCGCGTCATCGCGACCAGGTTCCTGGCCGAGCAAGTCGGCGTCTCGCGACGCACGGTGCTGTTCGCCTATGAGCGGCTGATCAGCGAAGGCTATCTGGAGACGCGTCCGGCGATCGGCACATTCGTCTGCGCCAGGCCGCCAAGGCAGTCCAAGCCGGAAGCGGCGGCCAATCCGCCGTCGGAGATTGCGCGTCAATCGTCGATGCATCCCGCGTCCTTCCGCTCGCCGCCTGCGCCGCGCCCCAATTTCGCCGGCATCACCGTCGATTTCGGCTCCTCGCTGGTCGATGCCAGCCATCTCTTGCCGCCGAAAGTCTGGCTGCAGGGAATGCGCAACGTCTTCGCCGAGGATTCCGGCGGTCTTGCGAAGCCCCAGCCTGCCGCCGGTGTCGCCGCGCTGCGCCAGGTGATCGTGGACTATCTGGCGGCGACGCGCGGCCTCGCGGCCTCGCCCGAGCAGGTGGTGATCGTGACGGGGCGGCGGCACGCCTGCAGCCTGGTGGCGCATTTGTTCCAACGCCGCGGCGACCGGGTGGTCGTCGAATCGCCGGGCGACGAAACGGTCGCCGACTTCTTCAGGACGCGCCATGCCGAGGTGATCGGTGTCGCGGTCGACGAACATGGGCTGGACACCGACGCGCTGCCCGCGACGCCCGTCTCGCTCGCCTATGTCACGCCGGCGCGCCAGAATCCGCTGGGCGGAACGATGCCGGCATCGCGGCGCATGGCGCTGATCGAATGGGCGCGGACGAGCGGGGCTTACCTGATCGAGGACGATAGCGACAGCGAGTTCCGCTACCACGGCATGACGCAACAGCCGCTGGCGGCGCTCGATCCCTATGGCTTGGTGTTCTACGCGGGATCGTTCGCCAAGACGCTCGGCGCCGGGCTTGGCCTGGGGTATCTGGTGGTGCCGGTGGAATTCGCCGAAGCCATCGTGGCGATCAAGGCGATGGCGGAGGACGGCTGCCAGTGGCTCGAGCAGATGGTGGTGTCGAATTTGTTGAGCAGCGGTGAGTACGACCATCATTTGCGGCGGGTGCGCAAGATCTACTTGGAACGCCGCGATTGTCTGATCCAGGCGCTGGAAAGCCATTTCGGCCAAGTACATCTGATCGGCACGGAGATCGGCACGCGGCTGACCTGGCTGATGCCCGACCACTTTCCCCCGGCCGAAGCGTTACGCGAAGCAGCGCGGGCGCACGGCGTCAACATCGAAGGCGTCGGCGGGCGCTATCGCGACAAGGCATTGATCTTCGGTTATGCGGCGCTGGCGCCGGAAAAACTGCGGCAGGGAATCGCTGCTCTCGCGGACGCGGTGGCGGACGCTAGTTCGCTGGCTTCCGCGCGATATGATACGACATGATGCCGGTCAGGAAGTTGCGGCTCTCGGTGTTGACGAATCCGATTTCTTCCAGCAGCGCGCCCAATTCCCCCGGCGTGTAGAAGTGGCGGATGGCTTTGGCGAAGTAGCCGACGCATTTCATGCTCTGCGCCGAACTTCCGAACAGCTTGGCGGTGAACCACACCGAGCAGCGCAAATAGACCAGATAGGGCACCTCGACGATCCGCGAGGAGGGGCGCAGCATGTCGTTGTGGCAGAAGAGGCCTCCCGGCCTCAGCACGCGATGGATTTCCTTGAACATCTTGACGACTTCGAGGTGGCGCGTTGCAAACTGGAGCGTTACGGCGTCGAACGATGCGTCGGGGAACGGCAAGGCGTGGACGTCGCGGACTTGGGCGTTGATCGTCAGATGACGCTCGCGGGCGCGCCTCTGGCCCTCGGCGATCATGTGCGGGCTTCCGTCCACAGCGTGAATCTCGAGCGTCGGGTCGATGGCGAGCAGCCTGAGCGGAACGTCGTGCGTGCCCGAGCAGACGTCGAGCACCTTCGCTCCGCGCGGCACGTGCCGGCCGACCGCTGCGGCGAAAACGTTGCTCCAGCGCGAACAGCTGCCGAGCGAGGCGACCGCATTGCCCTGATCGTAATAGGTGGGCACATCGCGGAAGACTTCAGGAATCAGCGTCCGCCAGACTTCGCCGAACAGCCGCGAGCGGAGATCTTCCTTCTCCAAGAATTCCTGTGAGATGCTCAAGGCTGCCTCGGCGTCTTGAAATTATGCGAATGCCGCTTCATCTGTCGCCCAAGCCGTCAGGCCGGGAAATGCGTAATTGTGCGTACGGACGCGGGTTTTGCGCAGGCTTTCAGCCGGTTTTGTCGGCACCTTCCTCTTCGTCAACTTCCTCGTAGCCGGTCACCATCGCCTTGTAGTGCTCCGAGGTCGTGCGCCCCAGCATTGCGAGATAGGCGTGCAGCGGGATGTAGAGCACGAAGATAATGAAGATCACGACGTGGATGGTGTCGACGACGCGCACGCCGCCCAGGAACCGAACGATGGGCGCGAATCCGGAAAGGTCCCAAAGCAGAATCCCCGTCGCGATCTGCAACGGCAATTGGACCAGCATCACCATCTGGTAGGTCAGCCCTTGCAGCGGATTGAACTTGATGTGCTTCTTCAAATCGTAATGGAACGGACTGGGCGCGCCCGTGAAAATGCCCGAGCTGTAATAGACCAGCTGCTTCCAGCAGCCGTCGAACAATTTCACCGGGTTCAATTCCGCGAAATAGTTGCGGCCTTGATCGGTGAACAGATGGAAGAACAGCCAGAGGAAGAAATTTCCAGCGACGATGAAGCCGATGATGCTGTGCAGCTCGACGGCGGACTTGAACGACATCACGTTGATCAGGCCGACATAGCGGATTTGAATGCCGGTCAAGGCCAGCAGCACGCAGCCCAGCGCGTTGGTCCAATGCCAGATCCGCAAGGGCAGGGGGTGAAGATAGATCTTTTTCATTCCGCTGGGCCCTTCGGTTGGTCGTCATGCGGAGGATTCGGACGACGGGTGAGCCATCTGATCGAGACGTGCAGCACGGGAATTCCGAAGCCCACCAGCAGCGCCAGAAGCAGGAGCAGGTCGAACGAGGTAATCCTGGTGCCGCCGATAGCGTAGAAGCCGCCGATGGAGTCGACGGAAAGCACCGAACTCAGCACGGCCTTGTTGACGCCGTAGCGGATCGGAATGCCGCTCGGGCTGGCGACGGAAATCCGCACGCTCTGGAAGGCTTCCGCGCCATGCTGGTGACAGGTCCTGCAATCGCTGATCGCGGCGCTAGCGGGAGTGAGCCCGTGCGCCTCGACGCCGGTGCGCACGTCCAGCCGGCCCGTGATGCTTGTCAGGCTTGCGGCGCCGGGCCGGTTCAGCGTTTGGAGCAACTTGAACAGGGTTTTCGGATCGAGGCCCGCATGCGCGTCGGTGGAGCCCGTCGGACTTTCGAATTCGGGCACGCCCACCGGCCGGGCGGCGTCCTTTTTCGCGGTGCTGTTGTAGAGGACGAGATCGACCATGCGATGGGCCTTGGGCGCATGACAGACCGGGCAAGACACCACATCGAAGTGCAGCTGCGCATTCGGCAGCCACTTTTGGTGCGAATTGAGCGCCTCCTTATGGCAACCGAGGCAAACCCCCTTCATGCCTTCGTTCGCAGTGGGAACCTTCACCTCGTGCGCGCCGTGACAGCCGAAGCAGAGCGGCGCCTGGGTCACTCCGGCGTTGCGCAACATGCCGTGGATGCTCCCGGCATAGGCGGCGAAGACATCGCTGTGACAGGCCTTGCAGGGGACGGTGTCCATCGCTTCCGCGGCGCCTTTGATGACGGCATGCGGGTTGTGACAGCTGGTACAGATCGGCGCGATCGGGCTGCCTTCGGAGACGAGCGCCGCATGGACGCTGAGCTTCCAGCCAGAGGACTCGGTGCTGTGGCAGCCGGCGCAGACCCGGGCGCGGGTGATCGAGAAGGCGCGCCTACTGGCGATGGTTGGGGCGCCGCCCGGATGCTTGGCGAGATCGATGTCGGAATGGCAGCCCGCGCAGCCCAGAATGCTGTGCACCGACTTCGCGAAATTGTCGCCGGAAATTTGCAGCGGGAGTTTTTCGCCGTCGGTGAGCGGTTTCTCCATTCCGGCCGAGCCGTGACAGGCGAGACATTTTAGGTCCGCCGGCGAAACGTCCGCAGCCGACGCGCTACCGGCCAAGGCCATGAGGAGGAAACCTACGACCGCGCCCACCGAAGATAGTCCGCGTCCCATTCCCAGCCTCGCCAAGACGTTCACTTCAAATTGCCGCATTCAGTGCGAAGCCGCCCGCCGCCGCTGCATAATCGCCCGCGACAGCTTCACGATCCCGATGAAGGGGAAGAGTGCCATATAAGCCATACTGATGAACGGCGCGGCCAGGAGCAGGGCGATATCCTTGAGCACCGTCGCGGCGCTTCTGCGCGGCGGGCCAGCCTGGACGTCACGCGAGTCGCTCACGAAGCACTCCTTTTCAGCATAAGGATTAGAGCGCCCCTTGCTTGCGCGCAACTGGCCCGCCTTCCGCGCCCGCCCGGAAGATGCTAATTTCTGCGTCCTAGGGGCTAGAGCAGAGAAAGATGCGTCCATGAAAACGAAATGGCAGAGGGCGTCGATCGCCTTGACGGCGTCGCTTACCGCCGTGTTCGGTTTGGCTCTTGCGCACGCCGCCACGCCTGAGCCCGCGCCGACATTCCAGAAGCAAGTCCTGCCGATCTTCCAGGCGCATTGCGTGATGTGTCACGGTCCCGGCGGCGTCGGCAATGCTTCGGCCGGTCTCGACCTCAGCACATTTCACGGGCTCAAAAGCGGCTCCACCGGCGGCGTCGCGGTGATCCCCTACCATCCCGAGCGCAGCATGCTGATGCGGGTGATGAAGACCAATTGGACGTCGACGGAAAAGAACGCCATCCGCATGCCGCCGATGGGTACGCAGCTTTCGCCCGCCGACCTCGACACCATCAGCCGCTGGATCAAGCAAGGGGCCAAGAACAACTAAACGCCCGTAAAATCTGCGCTTTTGCACTGGGCGAAGGCGCAGGTGCGACAAATTCCGGCTTGTGCCGCTGCCGCGATTCCGACAAGAAACGAAGGCGCAGAGCCGTTGGTTGTGGCGCGCGCATTTTGAAAGGCGAGCGCTTTGAGCGCATTCATCGACGCCCGCAACGTTCCCTCCGGTACGGTCCTCGAACCCGATCTGGTGATCGTCGGCGGCGGCCCCGCCGGTATCGCGATGGCGCTGGCGCTGGCCAATACGCCGCTGCGCATCATGCTGCTGGAAAGCGGCGGCATGACGCTCGACACCAAAACCCAGGCGCTCTACGACGCGGGCGAAACCGGCGCGCCCTATCTCTCTTTGCAGGCGTCGCGGATTCGCTTTCTCGGCGGCGGCACGAACATCTGGGGCGGCTGGTGCCGGCCGATGGACAATATCGATTTCGAAGAACGCGCCTGGATGCCCTATTCGGGCTGGCCGTTCGGAGTCGCCGCCCTCAAGCCCTATTACCCGCGCGCGCAGCTTCTGTGCGAAGCGGGACCATGGCTTTACGAAAAGGCCGAACAATGGACGCCGGACATGGGTCCGATGCTGGCGCTCGGCGAGGGCGGTGTCGTCAACCGCTGGTTCCAGTTCAGCAAGATGCGCGGCAGCGAGCTGCCCACCCAGTTCGGCGTGCGCTACGCCGACGATCTCAAGCACGTTCGCAATCTCTCGACCTATCTTTATGCCAGCGTAACACGGCTGGGGCTTGCTCCCGGCGGCGCTCGGATCGACACGCTCGACGTGGCGGCGCTCGGCGGCCATAAATTCAAGATCAAGCCGAAGGCGGTCGTGCTGGCGATGGGTGCGGTGGAGATCGCGAGGCTGATGCTGGCGTCCAATGACGTGATGGCTCCCGGCGTCGGCAATGCCAACGATCTGGTCGGCCGCTTCTTCGCCGATCATCCCATTCCGCGCAACATCGCGACGCTGATCCTGTTCGACGGTAAGCTGGCGCCTTACTATCTCGGCAATCAGACGATGAAGGGCGGCATCATGCGTGCGGGACTTTTCCCGAGCGAGAAATACCGCCGCACGCGCGAAGTCATGGATTCCTCGATCACCATCGAGAGCAAGACCGAGCTGGACGATCTGGGCAAGGCCGCGCTCGCCGCTGCCGCCGCCGCGCTGGGCGTCGATGCCGGCAATGCGGTCGCATTCTCGCTTGGCGGCGGTTGCGAAGTGACGCCCGATCCCGACCGCCGCTTCACGCTGGAAAACGAGCGCGACGCGCTCGGCATGGCGAAGCTGAAGCTGCACATGCGCATTGCCGATTCCGATTTCGCACATTTCCGCGCGACGCTGAAGGAATTGGGCCGCCAGCTTCTCGCCTCGCGCATCGGCATGGTGCGCCTCAACCTGAAAGAGCGCGCCCAGTGGCTCGAGGGGCTCGACTGGGGCAATCACCACATGGGCACGACGCGCGCCCATAGCGATCCGAAGAAGGGCGTGGTCGACGCTAATCTGCAGGTCCACGGCGTCGCCAATCTCTACGTCGCGGGAAGCGCGGTCTATCCGACCTATGGCGCGGTGAACCCGACGATCAATCTGATCGCACTGGCGCTGCGCCTGGTCGACCATTTGAAGGGCGTGCTGCGATGAACAAGCTCTTCACCCGCCGCAATATTGTGATCGGCGCGAGCAGTGCGGCGGTTCTTGCAGCTGCCACCTATGAAGGCGTGCGCCTGATCGGCAAGCGCCGTGCGCCGACGCCTTACGACGATCTTCTGGCGCGGCTCGACGACCGCGATGCCGACGCCCAGATCGGCGAAGCGGTGCTGGCCGGCTTTGACAATTTCGACCCCAAGGCCGTCGCTGCCGAACTGCGCCAGCGCTTGGAACACAAGTCGCTGTCAGAGCTCATGCTCGACGATGTGCGCGGTGGGCGTGTGATGGAAGCCGGCGGCTGGGTGCTGCCCGAGACGCTGGCCCTGCTTTGCGCGCTGGCGGCGAAAGCCGAAGCCTAGCTATTATCGCTCCGCAGCACACCGGCCCCAACATGCAGCTCTTCTACGCCACGCGCGACGGCCAATCGCGCCGCATCGCCGAACGGATCGCCGCACGCCTGGGCGAAAGCGGCATCTCGGCAGAGCCGCAAGATCTGGCGCACGGCTTGCCGGCTTCGCAAAACCTGATGGGACCGGTCATCGTGGTGATGGCGGTGCGCTATGGCAAGCATCTGCCGGAAGCCGAGAAGTTTCTCGCCGCCTATCGCGCGCTCGGCGAACCGCCGCCGCTTATTCTCTTGTCGGTCAATTTGACGGCGCGAAAGCCGGGCAAGGACACCGTCTCTGGCAATGTCTATCTGCGCAAGGCGATTGCGCGGCATCACCTCACGCCGGTTCTCGCGCTGGCGATAGCCGGGCGGCTCGACTATCCGCGTTATCGTTGGATCGACCGCCAAGCGATCCGTTTCATCATGTTGTTGACGGGCGGCCCGACCGATCCAAGCACGTCGATCGAATATACGCCGTGGGACGAGGTCGACGCCGTCGCCCGGCGGATCGCCGCACTCTGAGATCGCAGCAATTGATTCGCGCGCCTGCGAATTGATTCGCGCGGTACGGGCCGCGCCGATACGTGAAAATCCCTATTGTGCCTGCGGTCTCACATGGCTGAATGAGCGGGCTAATGCGACATATTCAACAAGTTGGGCGAAATGCCGACTGGTACCATCACAATTCCGCCCACTGGTACTACCGCTCCAGGCCCTTCTAACTCAGGTATAAGGCGTCCTAGAATTACAACAATTGTGGTTGCCTCTAAGTGGGCTAGAGCGAGGACAAGGGGATGCCGGTGAAACATCGCAAAAGCGGAATTGCCATCTTGGTATTGCTGTGCGCGGGGATGTTCGCTGCGCCCGTAGCCGCGGCGGACGGCGCAGCCGCACAGCCGGCCGCGATGCCCACGACCGGCGATACGACGGCGCTCTACAGCGAAAAAGGCGCCGCCACTTGCATGGGATGCCACAACGAGGCGCCCGCTACCGATATTCTCAAGACGCCTCATGCGATGAAGGGCGATCCGCATTCGCCGTTCGGCCAGCATGAGTGCGAAGCCTGCCACGGGCCCAGCGAAACTCACGTCGCGGGCTTCGCTAAGGGCAAGCCCACCGAACCCGCCGTCGTGTTCAACGGCCCCAATGCCTCGCCGATCAAGGCGCGCAACGAGGTCTGCCTCACCTGCCACCAAGACGCCGAGCATATGAATTGGGAAGGCAGCCCTCACGCGAACAACGACGTGGCCTGCACCAGTTGCCACACCATCCACATCGCCAAGGACCCGGTCATGGTCAAGGCGACCGAGCCGGCCAAATGCTTCACCTGTCATGCCCAACAGCGCGCGGAGAGCTTCGAGTATTCGCATCATCCGATCCGCGAAGGTCTGGTCTCGTGCAGTGATTGCCACAATGTGCACGGCTCGGCCGGTCCGCATCTGGTGAAAGACTTCACGGTCAACGAGACCTGCTACGGCTGTCACGCCGAGAAGCGCGGCCCGATGCTGTGGGAACACCAGCCGGTCCGCGAGAACTGCTTGAACTGCCACACGCCGCACGGTTCGAACGAGGCGCGCCTGATGAAGGAGCGGATGAACTTCCTTTGTTCGACCTGCCACAGCGCGGTTTCGAACAACAGCGGCGGGGCGTTCGGCGGGGCGCATTCGTTCCCGGGCAATCTGCAGGGATCGGCGACCTTCAATTCCGCTTTGGCGAATAATCGGACGTGTCTGAACTGCCACTCGCAAGTCCACGGGTCGAACAGCCCGAACGGCGCCTACTTCTTCCGGTGACGCTGCACGTAAAGGCAAGGGGATTTTTATGAAGCAGAAGCTCACATTCTGCGCCTCGGCGCTGACCGGCCTGTGCCTGCTGTCGCCCGTCGCGATGGCCCAGGACACCGGCAAGGACAACAGCGTTGTCGTTCCGGCGCAGACCGCCGCCGCGATCACGCCGCCGGACCAGTCCAGCGAGCTCACCATCGGCACGCAATGGGTGGGCGGCGGCAATACGGGCCAGTACGGGCGCTATAACGGCTTCACCCAGCAAGGCTTCGACGTCTTGCTTGGCTTTGACGTTCACAAGCGCGATCCGTGGAATTCGGGGACGACGTCCTACTACGAGGCCAGCGGCGTCAATCTCGACATCCAGACCGGAGACCGGCTGGCCAAGGGCTTCAAGGACAACGCCTACTCCAGCGACACCAGCAACAAGTTGGGGCCGAACGCCCAGGTGAATGTCGAATTCGGCGAGCAGGGCATCTGGAAGATCACGGCCGGTTACGGCGCGATCTCCTATACCGGCAACATCATCGACTCGATCTACACGGTGACCGGATCTAACGCCGTGCTCAACAACGGCTTCGTTGCGTGGGGCGGGGCGACCAACAGCCCGCTCAAGAAGGGCGCGACCACCGCCTTCACGACGGCGACGTTAAGCCCGGCGGTCCAGGCTTTCGAAGTCGGCACGCGGCGCAATGCCTTCCAGCTCGGCGGCCAGTACATCGTCGGCGACTGGACCGTCGCGTCCAACATTCAGCATGAGCACAAGCAAGGCTCGCTGGAAGAATCGCTGCGCGAGACCTACGGCGGCCAAGCCTTCACGATGCCGGTCGATTACGATACCGACCGCTTCGACATCTCGGCGAACTATATCGAACCCGACTTCCAGGCGGCGATCGAGTACACCTACTCGCGCTTCACCGACAACAATATGGGCGTGATCCTGCCCTACCCGGTGTCGATCTCGGCGCTGTCCGCCTCCTCAGGCCCCTATGCGCAAAGCGGGCTTTATTCGTCGCCGCCCGGCAACGCGGCCCATTACCTCACCATCACGATGGCCGACAAGCTTTCGCCCAAGACACGGATCACCTTCAACGGCCGCGTCGGCGTCGAGCTGCAGAATAGCACGTTCCCCGCGAACAGCGCCGATCCCAACATCTCGAGCACGCTAGGCGCTCCGACCTACAACTGGTTCAAGAACCTCAACGCGATGAACCAGGGGACCAGCGCAACGTCGCCGAACGCGTCGGCCTGGATCTATCAGGGCAACGTCGCCGTCACATCCAGCCTGGCGCCCGAAGTGGACGCACGCGTCTCCTATTCCTTCGATGGGCGCAGCGTCGATATCAACCAGTATAAGGTATGGATCGGCGGCTCGAGCCCCGACGCCACCGCGAACACCGCGGTCTATGTCGTGCCGCAAAGCTGGTTCAAGCAGACCGCCAGCCTCGAAGTGGGCTACCGCATCGTGCCGGAGAGCAACACCAAGCTGACCTTCGATTATTCGTTCAACAACATCAATCGCACCAACGCCCAGGTCGAGCACAGCATCACCAACACCGAGTCATTGCAGCTGAGTTCGATGCTCGGCGCCGACGTGCTTGGCCGGCTCACCTACGAACACGCCGACCGCAACGGCAGCCTGATTTACGGCACCGCCTGGGGCAATTTGGAGGGCGGCGACCCCGAGACGTACAGCACGCCTTCGGGCGCCTATTACCAGGCGCCGATGACCTCGGACTCGATTACCCTGCGCGGCGACTATGCCCCGATCGGCAATCTGTCGGGCGGGCTGTTCGTGAAGTATGTCGACGAGCATTTCCATTATCCCTCCATCCCCAACACCGCGCCGTCGGGGGACTGGACATTGGTCGGACACGGCGAGGGCATCACCCAGGATTCCAACCTGACGGTCGGGCCGGACATCAATTATCGCCCAGCCGAGGACATTAGTCTGCACGTCTATTACACCTACGAGCAGATCTACTTCGACAACCGGGGCAACGGCGCCTGCGCCGAGAGCAACACGGGCACCTGCGCCGGCAGCGCGGGCTACTACCAGAACAAATACACCAGCAACATGAATTCGGCCGGACTGAGCGGCGACTGGCAGGCGAACGAGAAGTTGAAGCTCGCGGCCGAATACAACATGTCGTCGGGCTCGGTGATCTTCGGACAGTACAACGGCGTCATGGTGAGCAGCGTATCGCAGTCTTATCAGAACGTGGTCTCTTATCCGGACATCAATTCCACGATGCACGATGTGCGGCTGACGGCGGTTTATCAGTTCACCGACGCCATCGAAGGCTCGCTGCTCTACGAGTTCAGCATGTTCCACAATAATGACTGGAACGACAGGACGCCGGCGATCCAGCCCACCACGAACACGGGAACGGCCATCAGCATCCTGACCCCCGGCTATGCGGCGCCGAACTATAATGTCTCGACCATTGGGGCGGTATTCCGGGTTAAGCTGTAGGCGACGCCATTCGGCCACAAAAGGGACATGCGGCGAGATCAATCTGGTACCAAGCTTCGCCTCGGCCCATAATGGCCCCGGCAGGGACGGGACAACCAAGGAGAAGAAGATGAGACTTTCAATTTGCGCTTACGCCGTTGCGGGCCTCTTCATCGTGGCGAACGGCGCTCAGGCGGCCGACGGCAAGGCGCTCTATGACGCGAACTGCGCCGCCTGCCACAATGTGCTGGCGCCCAAGATCGGCGACAAGGCCGCTTGGGCCCCGCTGATCAAGAAGGGCAACGACGCGCTTGTCCAAAGCGTCATCGCCGGCAAGGGCATGATGCCCGCGCGCGGCGGTCACGGCACCTTGACCGACGCCGACGTCAAGGCCTCGACCGAGTACCTTGTCAGCAAGTCGAAATAGCCTGCGGCGCCGCGCGGTTGCGGCGCGCTTGGGCCTGCTGCGCCGGCAGGGGAGTCCGGCTGGATCTCCCCCGCCCGGCAGGTCTGTTTCATAGATCGCGATGTCGGCGCGGGTCCGCAACAGCCATGCTCGGGCTCGGGGAATTGCCGGTTTGCATTCGGCGGCGCAAGCCGTTATTCGCCTAAGGCAGGCATGATGGACGGATACGGATGATCGCCGAAGTCGGCCTATTTGCCCTGATCCTCGCGCTCTTCGTGGCAGCCTTTCAGTCGACGGTTCCGCTTGTCGGGGCGGCGCGCGGCGACGCGGCGTGGATGAACCTCGACCGTCCGGCGGCCTTCGCCCAGTTCGCCCTCATCACCATTTCATTCGGCAGCCTGATGTGGCTGCACGTGACCAGCGATTTCTCGGTAATGAACGTGGTCCAGAACAGCCACACCGACAAGCCGCTGCTGTATAAAATCAGCGGCGTGTGGGGCAATCACGAAGGCTCCATGATGCTGTGGACCTTCATCCTGGTGCTCTACGGCCTAGCGGTATCGGTGTTCGGGCGCGATCTGCCGCCGGGGCTGCGCGCCCGCGCGCTGGCGGTGCAGGGGATGATCGGCTTCGGATTTATCCTCTTCATCCTGATGACCTCCAATCCGTTTACCCGCGTCGATCCAGCGCCGTTGAACGGGCAGGGCCTCAACCCGCTGTTGCAGGACCCGGGCCTCGCCTTCCATCCGCCGTTTCTCTATCTCGGCTATGTCGGCTTCTCGATGGCGTTCTCCTTCGCCATCGCCGCGCTGATCGAAGGCCGCGTCGACGCCGCTTGGGCGCGCTGGGTCAGGCCGTGGACGCTGGTGGCGTGGTGCGCGCTGACGCTCGGCGTCGCGATGGGCTCGTGGTGGTCCTATTACACGCTCGGCTGGGGCGGTTATTGGGCCTGGGACCCGGTGGAGAACGCCTCCTTCATGCCGTGGTTGGCGGGCACCGCGCTTCTTCATTCCTCCATCGTCGCCGAGAAGCGCGACACCATGAAGGCGTGGACGATCTTCCTCGCCATCGTCACCTTTTCGCTGTCGCTGCTCGGCACCTTCCTGGTGCGCTCCGGCATCCTGACCTCGGTGCACAGCTTCGCCAACGATCCGGCGCGCGGACGCTTCATCCTGGCGCTGCTCGGCATCGTGATCGGCGGTTCGTTGATCCTCTATGCCATCCGCGCGCTCGCGCTCAAAGGTGGCGGACTGTTCTCGCCGATTTCGCGCGAGAGCGGGCTGTTGTTCAACAACGTTTTCCTCAGCGCTGCCGCCGGCACAGTGTTCCTCGGTACGCTCTATCCGCTGTTCATGGACGCGCTGGGGCTTGGCAAGGTTTCGGTCGGCCCGCCTTATTTCAACATGGTGATGCTGCCCTTGATGGTGCCGCTGATCCTCTTAATGGCGGTCGGCCCGCTTCTGTCGTGGAAACGCGGCGACCTTCCAGAGGCGCTGTCGCGGCTCAAATTCGCGCTGATCGCGACGCTCTTGGCCATCGCCGCGACCTTGATCTTTGCAGGCCTGTCGTCGCACTCGGTTTGGGCGGCGCTCGGGATCGGCTTGGCCGCCTGGCTATTCTTCGGGGCTTTGAGCGAATGGGCCGGGCGCATCGGCCTGTTCCAGCGTTCGTTCTCCGACTCGCTGCACCGCGCGCTGCACCTGCCGCGCTCCGCTTACGGCATGACGATCAGCCATATGGGAATGGCGATCGTTCTGCTTGGCGTCGCCGGATCGCTGGCTTGGCGGGCGGAATATCTCGAGGTTATGCATCCCGGCGAGAGCGCCATGGTCGCGGGCTACCGGATCGCCTTCATCGGCGCGCAGGAAAATGTCGCCGGGCCCAACTACACCGCCGAGCGCGGCACCTTCATCGTCACCCGCGATGGCCAATTCGTCGCCGAACTGCAACCGGAGCGCCGCGTCTACGCCAATCCGCCCGAACCCAAATCGACCGTCGCTATCCACACTAACTTCGTCAGCGACATCTATGTGGTGCTGGGCGACCCCGGCGCGAATAACGGCCATGTCGTCCATATTTTCCACAACCCGCTGATCCCCTGGCTGTTCTTCGGCGCGCTCATGATGGTGCTGGGCGGCATTGTTTCGCTGACCGACAGGCATCATCGCATCGGCGCGCCGCTGAGACGCCTCGGCGCACGCTTCAGGCCGCCCGCAATCGCGGTTGCCGCGGCGAGCCCGCTCGCGGTGGAGCACCGTCCCAAAGCGGCGCGCCGTTGGGTCTATCTGCTGCCGCTTGCGGGTTTCGCCGTGCTGGCGGGATTTTTCATCTGGCGGCTGCACCTGGCCGACCAAGGCATTACGCCCAGCCTGATCCCGTCGGTGATGATCGACAAACCGGCACCCGATTTTGACTTGCCGCCGCTCTTGGCGAGCGATACCGGCTTCAAGACCGCCGACCTCAAGGGCAAGGTGACGGTGGTGAACTTCTTCGCTTCATGGTGCGTGCCCTGCCGTGAGGAGCACGGATACCTGTCGCTGGTGATGCAGGCGGGGCTGCCCCTGGTCGGCATCAACTATAAAGACCGCCCCGAGGACGCCAAGGCTTGGCTGGCCGAGCTTGGCAATCCCTTCAAGACCATCGCGGTGGACGCGCACGGGCGCACCGGAATCGATTTCGGTGTCTATGGCGTGCCGGAAACCTATCTGATCGACAAGCAAGGCGTGATCCGCCAGAAGTGGACCGGCCCCTTGACCCCCGATGTCATCCGCGACGAGCTGATTCCGCAGGCGGAGAAGCTGAAATGAGATCGCGCTTCGCTGCTCTAGCGTCGCTGGTCCTGCTGATGGTGTCGGGCAGTGCGCTTGCCATCACACCCGACGAGATGCTCGCCAATCCCAAGCTCGAAGCCCGCGCGCGCTCCATCGACAAGGAACTGCGCTGCCTGGTCTGCCAGAACGAGAACATCGACGATTCCAATGCCGACCTGGCGCGCGACCTTCGCCTCCTAGTGCGCAAGCGCGTCATGGCGGGCGACAGCGACGAGCAGGTCAAACAGTATATCGTGGCGCGCTACGGCAATTACGTCCTGCTCAAGCCGCCGTTCGACGCGGAGACTTATCTTTTGTGGCTGGGCCCCGGAATCCTTCTGCTCGGCGCCGCGGGAGCGGCAACGCTGTACTACCGTCGCGCCATGCGCGCGCCCAACAAGGCGCCACTCTCCGAAGACGAAATCCGCCGCCTCGCCGCGTTGATCGCCGACAGCGACACCGGAAACAAGGGAACCTGACGATGCTGTGGCTCATCTTCGTGGCTCTGACGCTCGCGATCCTCGCGATCCTGCTTTATCCGTTGCTCAAGGGCGGGACGAGCGAAGCGGCGCCGCGCGTCGATTACGACATCGTGGTCTATCGCAACCAGCTGGCCGAGATCGATCAGGAAATCGAACGCGGGCTGTTGAGCGAAGAGCAGGCCGAAGCGGCGCGCGCGGAGATTTACCGCCGCATGCTGGCGGCCGAGGACGCCGAGCTCAAGATGCCTTTCAAGCTGCTGCACGGCGACAACCGCGCCGCGCGGATCGCCGCGGTCGCGGTCATCGCCATCGTGTTGCCGCTCGGCGCGGGGCTGCTCTATGCCGCGCTCGGTTCGCCCGAGCTCCCCGGTAAGCCCTATGCCTGGCGGCAAACTCACGATCCGGATTTCATTGTCGGTTCGACGGCGGACAAGCTGGCGGCGATCCTGCAGGACAATCCGAGCCAGGGCGGCTACAAGCGCCTCGCGGAAATGTATTTCACTGCACACAATTACGCGCAGGCCGCTATCGCCGACCGCCGCGCCATCGAACTTGGCGACAACGACGCGGTCACCTGGTCGGAATTGGGCGAGGCCATCGTGATGACGTCCGACGGCGCGGTGGTGCCCGAGGCGATGATGGCCTTCACCAATTCGCTCGCGATCAATCCGCAGGGCGAACGGTCCCGCTTCTATATCGGCTTGGCCGAGGCGCAGATCGGCAATGTGAAACAGGCGGTGGCGATCTGGCGCGACCTGGAAAAGTCCAGCCCGCCCGACGCGCCATGGCTCACAATGCTGCGCGAGCATATCGACGCGTTCGCCAAGCAGGGCGGCTTCGATCCAGCGTCAGTGCCGCCGAGCCCGCCGTCCGCTGGCGCCTTGCAGGCCGCGAACAATGCGATGACCAAGGCTCTGCATCTGACGGTGCCCCCGGGTGCTCCAGCCGCCATTCCAGGCAACGCCGCACCGCCGACGCCCGGCAACAACCGCGACACGATGATCACCGCCATGGTGCAGCGGCTGGCGGATCGGCTGAAAACCACGCCAAACGATGAGGCGGGCTGGGTGGAGCTGGCGCGCTCCTACAATGTGATGGGCAAACAGGACTTGGCGCGCGACGCTATCGCGCATGCGCTGCGCCTCAAGCCGGACGACGCGGACGCGAAAACGATCCAGGCGGACATCGAGAAGTCCGCCGCCGCGATGACCAAACCGGAGTGATCCCGGCTCGAAAATGGCGAAGGGTGGCTGGGGTTTCCGAATACAGTTCGAACCGAATTTTACGAAGATGTTCTGCAATGTGGCCTGATCTGGCGGACATGATGCGGACATGATCACGAAACCAGCCAATTAAGGCGAAAGCCGGGGAATTCGTTCAGCCGCCGTTCATCCCGGCCGCTGTAAGGCATTGCGATGCACTGGTAGCCGCCCACAATAACGATAACCAAGGGTGTTGCCGTGAACCGCCTCCTTTACGTTGCGTTGGCCGCTGCCTGGCTGGGCAGCTCGGGCGCGCTCGCTCAAACCGATCCACAATCTCCGGCTCATCGGGAGCTTCCCAATCAGGAGCCTGCCACACTGAGTGCGGGCGCGCAGAGCAATCTCGCAGCAGGCGGCGAGCAAACCGGGGTCGCGGATCCAGGGCGCCGCCGGTTGAGCGATCCGAAATCGGGTTGCGCCGGATTCGATCTCAATACCGTCGCGGTTGATGCGATTGCCTGGTCCGGTGACTGCGTCGGCGGCTTGGCCGGCGGTCCGGGGGTTATGACATTTTCCAATCAAGGCAAGTTCGTTGAATCGCTTGCCGGCAATTTCGACCGGGGCGTTGTCCTCGATGGGAACGTCACAGTGAAATTCGCCAACGGCTCGTCCTATGAGGGCGACGAAGTCGCTGCCCGTATGGAAGGCACAGGATTGTTCACCACCGCTGATGGCGATCGCCTGCAAGGCCAGTGGGCGAAAGATCGCTTGAACGGTCATGGTGTCGTGACCTGGGCGAATGGCGATTGCTACGAGGGCGAATGGCGCGACGGAAAGGCGGAGGGGCAGGGCGTCCAGACCTGGTCCGACGGGCGCAAATATGACGGGCAGTGGCGCAATGACCTGCCCAACGGACATGGTGTGGTGACGCGCAAGGACGGCAGCCGCTATGAGGGTACGTTCGCCGACGGGCATCCTTCGGCCGTAACGGAAGTCGCGGCCGCGACGCCGGTCAGCGCTCCGATCGCGCCGACCACGGTGGCGACGAAAACGCCTCAGACGGCCGCCACGACCAGCCATGATGCGGCCGATCACGAATCTTTCGCCGCTTTGCCAAGCATCGACCAACTTGCCGACAAGAAGTTTTCCGCCATTGACGGCTCCACTTTCTCTTTGACACCGATCGAAGGTGGCTTGCGGCGCGAGATCGGCGCGCCGGACGGCAGCGTTAAGACAACTCAATTCGAGTTTTTGAGCGACAAGCTGGGCGCGGTACACGAAGGCGGCGACAGTGGCCCCGTTGCGGGCGTCTTCCGGGTCACCGGCACGGGCATCACCGTGGATTATGCCGATGGACGCACGGAGACGCTGATCCTCAACACGGCGGGCGGCGTATCGATGCTGCAAAAGCCGCCGGCGGGTGCTGCCAGCTGCATGTCTTGGTATCCGGCAGGCCATAGCTTCAGTATGCAGGAACGCAAGGCGGCCCTGGCCGAATATGCCGGCCGCATCGGCCTTCAAGAGCCCCGCGGCAAAAGGTCCGGCGCAGCCGTGAATCCGAGCTGCATCTTGCCCGCGGCCGAGACCATTCAGTTTGCGCGCGCCCGCACGCCGGCGCAAAAGAATCTGTCTCGCAGGCACGCGAGTGCGGCCGCACCGTCTGTCATGGTGGCCAGTCTCCCGTCCGCGCCCGATCCGAACGAGCCGATCGTCGTGCGCAATTCGCAGGTGCATTTGATTGACGCCGATGCGCTTGCACCGGCGAAGACTCCAGATCCGGGGACAACGGCCTCGAACGAGCCTGGTGCGGCCGCGCCGGACGGAGCCAACGCCTCGGGCTGCCTCACCGTCGAAAGCGACGGCCAACATTGGGGCTTTCGCAATCGTTGCGCCTATGACGTGCAGTTTGCCTATTGCCTTATGAACACCAGCGATCCGTTGACCGCATGCGGCGCGGCCATCGTGTCGGGCAGCGTCGCGGCGAACGGCTTCGGCGCGCTGATCGCGGACCAAAGCCTCCATGAGGTCAGCGCCGACCATGATTTTCGCTGGGTCGCGTGCGGCGGAGGTGCCGGCGAGGTCGCCGTGCATCTGGATCGCAGTGATCCACCGGTCGGCCGCTGCATCCGACGGGGGCCGTCTTAGAGGCGCAAAGAGTGTTGCATCCGGCGTGATGAACCGCTTGGTGCGCCGAAGGAGAACAGGTTATGAAAAAGAGGCGGACGACGGTTTCTGCACTGAAGATCGGTGTTGCTGCATTGGCGCTCTGCCTGCCGGCCGGCAACGCGTGGGCCGCGCCGAGCTGCGCGCGGCCGCAAGACATGACGGCGCTGCAGGTCGCGGCCTTGCAGCAAAAACTGGTGGTGGTGGCGCTCTCTTGCCATGACGCCGGCGATTACAACCGCTTCGTGATCTCCCACCAACGCGAGTTGCAGGAATCCGACCGCGCGCTGATGGATTTCTTCTTACGGCAGGACGCCGTGAAGGGCAGTGACAACTACAACGCCTACAAAACCGGGCTGGCGAACGATGCCTCGCTGCGCGGCGCGCGCGATCCGCAGTTTTGTCGCAGCGCCCGAGCGGCGTTCGATGATGTCTTGAGGCACGAAGGGTCGGTGGCGGAACTCGTGTCGCAGCGGCCATCGCTTGTCAGGACCGGTTATGCGAGTTGCACGCCGGGCGCGCGGGAAAATACTTTGATGGCGGATGCAACGCCCAGCCTGCCCGCGCGGCACCAGGCCTTCACGGATGGCCCGCCTTCCGACCTCGCTCCCGATCTGACATCGCGGATGGACCGCGCCTTACCCCCGGTATCGCCTTATCGCGATGAGGCGCGCGTCGTGCCGCCGCGCGGAAATGACTCTCGAATGGCGCAGCTGCACGCCATGCTCGATGATCGAGACGCCTATCATGCAAATGGCCCGGATGTTGATGCTCCCGATGCCGACGATCGCGGGGCTGACGAGCGCGGCGATTTCAACCGCTATGGACCGGCCACGCGGGAAGCCCGCGATGACGGTGACGACGCGCCCAACTATTACCCAAGCCGCGACGGTTATGCGTATGGCCCCGGCGCAAACCACGCTCCCAGCGACGATCGCGATGCCAATGACTCGCCCGATGGCAGCGCACGCTACGCTTATGGGCCTCAACCTTACGGGCCCAGCGCCTACCGGCCTTACGCCTACCAGCGTTACGCCTACGGACCTTACGGCTACCGGCCGCGCCCGCGTTATGTTCGCGGACCGGACGGTCGTTGGTATGTGATGCTACCTGATCGACGTTGAACCGGCCGTTATGGGTCAGGGATAGGAATATGCGGAGAGCCCGCGGCGATTCTCGTCGATCCTCAACTTGAAATTCCGCGACGGCATGGATCGCTCGGCGCAGTTTGTGCGTTCGCAGATCCGGCAGCTCACGCCGATGGGCGTGACGATCTTCGGATCGTCGAGGTTGAAGCCGTCGGCGTACACGATTTCGCGAGCATGTTGCAGCGGGCAGCCGAGACCGAGCGACAGGCGGGTCGTTCGTGCGCCGTAGGGATGGAAGCGCGTCTGGCTTCCGATCGGGCCTATGGTTTTGGCCACGCAGAAATACAGCGAGCCGTCAGGGGTCTGGCTCACCTGGACGCGAAGCATGCCTGGTGTGGCGAAGGCGTCGTAGACATTCCAGCGCGGGCAAGCCGCGCCGAAGCGCGCGATGTGGATGCCGGAGCTGCTGAAGCGTTTCGAGATGTTTCCGGCAACGTCCACCCTTACGAGATGGAACGGCACGCCCGCGGAATTCGGCCGATGCAGCGTCGCGAGCCGATGGCAGACCTGTTCGAAACTGGCTCCGAAACGGTGTTGCAGAACGTCAAGATCGTGGCGCGTCGTGCGCGCTGCTTCCAGGAAGCGCTCATACGGCATCATCACGGCGCCGGCGAAGTAGTTGGCGAGTGCGGTGCGGGCGAGCAGATCGGATTCGCTGGTAGTGAACTTACCGCGCGCGGCAAGGGCGGTGAGATCGCTGCTCCAGCCCAGGAGTGCCATCTGGCATGCCGCTTGGAATACGCGGCTGGACAGGGGCAGCATTTCAGAGATTCTCAGCTGCCTTTGCAGTGGTCGATATTCCCGCAGCGTGTCGCCCATCACGTCATTGGGTAGCAGCGTGACGTCAACGGCAAAGCGGGTCGATAGCGCGCGCGCCAGGCCCTCATACAGATGCTCAAGCGAAAGGTCATGTTCGCGCCACAGGTCTTCGGCAATCAGTTCGAGACTGTGGAAGTAGTTGTTGTTCGCCTGCAGGAAATCGGTAACTTCTTCCGACGGCATACCGGCGGCAAGACCACTGACTTCGCCGGGCTCTGTGTTGATCGACTCCGGCTGTGGCGGGGTTCCGTCGGCGGTCGTCGAATGACCGACGCGGGCTGCATGGTAAAGTGTGAGAATGGCGCGGCCTATGGCAGGAGACGCGGTCACCAGATCCTTGACCTCGCCGGCTTTGATGCCATGCACGTCGAACAATGGATCCGATAATGCCTCCATCACTTCCGAGAGAAGCCGCGGCTCGTCATCCTGATTGAACGCGGAAATGTCCACGGAAAATCGTTGCGCGAGTTTCAGCAGCACCGACGCGGTGAGCGGGCGCTGATTGTGCTCAAGCAGATTGAGATAGGTGGGGCTGATTTCCAGGCGTTGCGCCATCTGAGCCTGCGTGAGCTTTTGCTCTGCACGCAGGCGGCGCAGTTTTCCTCCCAGACGCGGTTGCACCATTGTTTGACCTTTTGTCGATTTACAAACTTACAGATTTACACATCGCAGTGTCATGTAAATAACAAATTTTCCTTTGTGTTACAATGTCTTATTGAACCACGTGATGCATTTCACATACTCATAATTATCGAAAATCGCAAGGTGGTGCCATGGATCTGTCGGGACGGTTTGGGGGGATAAGGCGCGATTACACGCCGGCGGACGTGGAAAAGCTGCGCGGTTCGCTCCGGGTTTCTTACACGATTGCAGAACGAGGTGCGGCGCGTCTGTGGCAGGCACTCCACGCCAAACCGTTCCTGCGGACTCTGGGCGCTTCGACTGGAAACCAGGCCATGCAAATGGCAAAGGCCGGCCTCGAAACCATTTACGTTTCGGGCTGGCAGGTCGCGGCCGACGCCAACAATGCAGGCGAGACGTATCCCGACCAAAGCCTGTATCCGAGTTCCAGCGTCCCGGAGGTCGTGCGCCGTATCAACCGGGCCTTCCAGCGTGCAGACCAGATCGATCATTTGGAAGGCGCGCAGGACACTGACTGGTTTTTGCCGATCATCGCCGATGCCGAAGCCGGATTTGGCGGGCCGTTGAACGCCTTCGAACTGATGAAGGCGATGATCGAAGCTGGAGCGGCCGCCGTGCATTTTGAGGACCAGTTGGCGTCGGAGAAGAAGTGCGGCCATCTGGGCGGCAAAGTGCTGGTGCCAACCCAGACCTTCATCCGCACCCTGAATGCGGCGCGGCTCTCGGCCGACGTGCTTGGCGTCGAAACACTCCTGATCGCGCGGACCGACGCTGAATCGGCACAGCTGATCACCGGTAACTTCGACGAACGCGATGTGGAGTTCCTGGCGGGAGATCGCGCGCCGGAAGGGTTCTTTCGTCTCAAGCCGAATTCGGGCCTTGCCCATTGCATCAAACGCGGCTTGGCCTACGCGCCCTATGCCGACCTCTTGTGGTGGGAAACCTCCCGCCCCGACCTCGGCGAGGCGCGCGAATTCGCCGAGGAAATCCGACGCCACTTCCCGGGCAAGCTCCTGGCCTATAACTGCTCACCCTCGTTCAACTGGCGCACCAATCTCGACGAAAAGACGATCGCGGGCTTCCAGGAGAAGCTGGGCGAGATGGGCTACAAGTTCCAGTTTGTCACGCTTGCGGGCTTCCACAGCCTGAACCTGGCCACGTTCCGCTTGGCACACGAATATGCCGAGCGCGGCATGGCGGCCTATTCGGAGTTGCAGCAGTCCGAGTTCGCGGCCGAGCCGTTGGGATACACTGCGACGCGCCATCAGCGCGAAGTGGGAACGGGATATTTCGACGCTGTGTCGGTTGCGCTGTCGGGTGGGATCTCCAGCACAACGGCGATGTCCCAGTCCACGGAAGCGACCCAATTTACCAGAGTGGGATGAGACGATGATGCAGTCTTCGGTCATGGATGCGCACCGCATCAGGCGGCGCCGGCTTCAAGTCGCCAAAGTGCTGCACGATTTCATCAACCACGAAGTGCTACCCGGCACCGGTGTTACCGAACTTGAGTTCTGGGCCGCTTTTGATCGGATTTTGCACAGGTTCGCGCCGGAAAACGGCGCCTTGCTGGCCAAACGAGACCGTTTTCAATCGGCGATCAACAACTGGCATCGCGATCATGCCTTCGAGCCTTTCGATGCGGGCGCCTACAAGCGGTTTCTCACGGAGATCAGCTATCTTGAACCGGACTGTCCGGACTTTCACATCGCCACGAGGCCGCTCGATCCGGAAATGTCGACGATCGCCGGTCCGCAGCTCGTGGTGCCGCTGACCAATGCGCGCTACGCGTTGAACGCCGCCAACGCGCGATGGGGCAGCCTTTACGATGCACTTTACGGAACCGACATGGTGCCGGGTCCGATGTCCAAAGGCGGCTATGACCCGGCGCGGGGCGCCAAAGCCATTGTCTTTGCGCGCGAATTCCTCGACCACACTGTCCCGTTGGATGCTGGCTCATGGTGCGATGCGGTCGGATTTGCCATTGCAGAAGGCCGACTCGTCGCCGGCTTTGCCGGCGATCGGATCACCACGCTTGCCAAGCCGTCGCAGTTTGCCGGCTATTGCGGAAGTAAAACCGCTCCAACAGCAGTTTTGCTTGTCAATCGCGGACTGCACATCGAAATTCGCATTGATCGCTCCCATCCCGTCGGCGCGATGGACGCGGCCGGCATCTGCGATGTCGTGATTGAGGCGGCCACCACCACCATCATGGACCTCGAGGACTCGGTCGCCACGATCGACGCGGTGGAGAAGGTCGCGGCCTACCGCAATTGGCTTGGTCTCATGAACGGAACGCTGACGGCCAGTTTCGAGAAGGGGGCGCGTATCGTCACGCGCACCCTCAACAGCGACAGGCAGTTCCTCTCGCCTTCGGATGTGCCCTTTACCTTGCCGGGGACGGCGCTGTTGCTGGTACGCAATGTCGGCCATATGCCCACAACCGACGCGATCCTTCTCGACGACGGCAGGCCTGCGCCCGAGGGGATCGTCGATGCCGCCGTGACCACGGCGATCGCTATTCATGGCCTGAAGCGTCCGGGGCGGCCCGCGTCGGCGGCGGATTCGATCTACATTGTGAAGCCAAAGCTGCACGGCCCGGAGGAAGTGGCCTTCACCGACAGGATCTTCGATCATGTGGAGGATGCGCTCGGGCTTGCCCGCCATACGGTGAAAATCGGCCTGATGGACGAGGAGCGGCGCACGTCGATCAATCTCAAGGCCTGCATAAAAGCGGCAAGCCATCGCATCGCCTTCATCAACACCGGCTTTCTCGACCGTACCGGCGACGAAATCCATACCTCGTTCGAAGCCGGACCAATGATCCCGAAGAACGACATGAAAGGTACAAGCTGGCTGAAGGCCTATGAGGACCGCAATGTCGCAATAGGGCTCGCCTGCGGCTTCAGAGGGCGGGCCCAAATCGGCAAAGGCATGTGGGCAAAACCGGACAGGATGGCCGAGCTCTACAAGGAAAAGCTCTCCCACGCGCAGTCGGGGGCGAGCACCGCCTGGGTGCCTTCGCCGACCGCGGCCGTGATTCATGCGCTGCATTATCATCAGGCCGATGTCGCGGCGATCCAGACCGCGATGGACGAACGCCCGTGCCCGCCGGTCGACGCCTTGCTGGAAATCCCACTGATGAAGGGCGGGCGTCCTACCGAATGGGAAATCCAGAAGGAGCTGGAAAACAACATTCAGGGCATCCTCGGCTATGTCGTGCGCTGGGTCGACCATGGAATCGGCTGCTCCAAGGTCCCGGACATCGACAATGTGGGATTGATGGAGGATCGCGCCACGCTGCGGATATCGAGTCAGCACATCGCCAACTGGCTGCGGCATGGCGTCTGTCGTCGTGAACAGGTGGTTGCCACCCTGGAAGAGATGTCCAGGATCGTCGACCGGCAGAACTCCGGCGACGAGAACTATCGCCCGATGGCGGACTCTTGGGACGGCCCGGCGTTTCAGGCCGCGATGGCGCTGATCTTCGAGGGTTTCAAGCAGCCAAATGGATACACCGAGCTCGTGCTCGGCCGATATCGCGCAATGGCCAAGCATCGCGGGTCTGATACCAGAGCTGCCGTGCCCGTCTCGGAAGCACTCGCTGGCAGGCAGAAGGGGGGCGTTGGACCGTCGACCCTGGAAGATGCGGGTCCGTGAAGGAAACATGCCAACCAGCGGCTTCCCGCGCGCCATTTGTTGTGCGCCGACCAGGACAGATCTGCGTCTTGCACTGCACAGGGCCGTCGTGAAGAGGGGGATGCAATGGTGTCTACGCGCGAGCGAGATGCGCGGAACGAAGAAGGGCCGAGTGCTCTCGAAGCGCATGGCTTGAAAGGGTTGAAGACGGCCCACCGGAACCTGGGGACGGTTAGGCTCTTCGAGCGCGCCATTGCGCGCGACGAAGGCGTGCTTGCCCGCGGCGGGTCGCTCGTCGTCCTAACCGGCCAACACACCGGACGCTCCGCCTCCGACAAATATGTCGTCAAGGACGACGCCACTGCGACCAACGTGTGGTGGGACAACAACAAGGCGCTGTCGCCCGATCGCTTCGCCGCACTCCACGCCGACATGGCCGAGCATGCCAAGGGCACGGAGTTGTTCGTGCAGGATCTGTGGGCGGGCGCCGATCCGACGCATCGCCTGCGCGTGCGCGTCATCACGCAATTCGCCTGGCACTCAATGTTCATTCGTCATCTGCTGATCCATCCCGATGCAGAGTCGCTTACCAATTTCGAGCCGGACTTCACCATCATCGACCTGCCCGGTTTCAGCGCCGATCCCGGCCGGCACGGTTGCTCCAGCTCCGCCATCGTCGCACTCGACTTCACGCGTCGCATGGTGCTGATCGCCGGCACGTCCTACGCGGGCGAGATCAAGAAGTCCGTCTTCACAATCCTCAATTACCTTTTGCCATCCAAGAGCGTGATGCCGATGCATTGCTCGGCCAATGTCGGCGGCAAGAGTGACACGGCCATATTTTTCGGCCTGTCGGGCACCGGCAAAACGACTCTTTCCGCGGATGCCTCCCGCACGTTGATCGGCGATGACGAGCACGGCTGGGGCGAAAACGGCGTTTTCAATTTTGAAGGCGGCTGCTATGCCAAGGTTATCCGCCTGTCGCGGGAAGCCGAGCCGGAGATCTTTGCCACTACGGAACGCTTCGGCACGATCCTGGAGAACGTGGTGTGCGATCCCGAGACCGGTCATATCGATCTCGACGACGAGCGCTATACCGAGAACACGCGCGCGGCCTATCCTATCGACTATATCCCGCATGCCAGCAGCAGCGGGCGCGCGGATCATCCGGCCAATGTCATCATGCTGACGGCCGATGCCTTCGGCGTTTTGCCGCCTATCGCCAAGCTGACGGCAAGCCAGGCGATGTATCATTTCCTGTCGGGCTTCACATCGAGGCTGGCCGGCACCGAGAAGGGGATGGGCAAGCACCCGGAACCCACTTTCTCAACCTGCTTCGGGGCGCCGTTCATGCCGCTGCATCCGTCCGTCTACGGCAATCTGCTGCGCGATCTGATCGACGAGCACGACTGTGATTGCTGGCTGGTCAACACCGGCTGGAGCGGTGGGTCTGCCTCCGACGGCGGCATGCGCATGCCGATCAAGGTGACGCGCGCGCTGTTGCACGCCGCGCTCGACGGCTCGCTGGCTGTCAGCCAATGGCACCACGATCCGGTGTTCGGCTTCCGAATTCCCGCGGCGGTGAACGGCGTGGACAGCAATATCCTCAATCCGCGCGAGGCCTGGGCCGACAAGGACGCCTACGATGCGCAGGCCAGGCGGCTGGCCGGCATGTTCCGAGACAACTTCAAGAAGTTCGTGCCCTTCGTGGACGAACGCGTACTGCGCGCCGCCGATCACATCGCACAAGCGGCTGGGTAGCGTCCTTCGTGGCTCGCTGCGCGGGGCATTCGTTTTTTTCCCGGGGGCCTCACGGGAAGGACGTTCGGCGCAAAATAAAGGACGACATTTCAAATCCAGTTTTTTTGCCGATAACCTGTTCGTCATAAACACTTTTCGCCACAAGAACTCGGCTTGGATCTGGCTTATCTCCCGATCCTCAACCGCAGGCGTGGCGGCCAAATAAACAGTTATTCACTAACGAAATAGTGAGGATTGACACCGCGGAGGGATCGGTTGCATGGTGGTGTGAAAATCGAAGCAACGATCGACTTCGAGCAAGGGAGGGGTCTCGTGCCCACTGGTTTCGACGCGCGAGTGTCCGCGCCGACGACAGCTATTTGTCGTGGAGCGTTCGTCGGGCCGCTCTCGGCCGACCACCCCACTCGCTGTGGCCTCTGAGCGATGGCAATCCATAAGTCCCCGGCGCCGATTGGCGAGGTAGGACAAACCGGACTTCCGCTCATTGCACATTCCGCCCCAGGACGACGAGCCTGGATCGTGCTGGCGATGCTGTGCTTCGTGTACGTTCTGAATTTTCTGGACCGCCAATTGCTGGCCATTCTTTCGAAGCCGATCCAGGACACCTTGCACTTCACGGATGGCCAGCTCGGCTTGATCGGCGGCTTCTACTTTGCGGCCTTCTACTGCTTCATCTCCATTCCAGTCGGTTTTCTCGCCGACAAGACCAGCAGATCAAAAGTGCTGGCGCTCGCCTGTGCGGTCTGGAGTGGAGCAACAATGTCCTGCGGCTTCGCAGTCAATTACTTGCAGTTTGCCATTGCGCGCATGACGGTCGGGTTCGGCGAGTCCGGCGGTGTGCCGCCGTCCTATGCGATCATCTCCGATTACTTTCCGCCCAGCCGCCGCGGCACGGCGCTCGGCATCTTCAATGTCGGTCCGGGAATCGGGGCAGCGTTGGGAGTGGCTTTCGGCGCCTCCATTGCCGCTGTCTTCAGCTGGCGCTACGCCTTCGTGGTGCTCGGCGGCGTCGGACTGTTCGCGGCAGTTGCGGTTCTCCTGATCGTGCGTGAACCACCGCGCGGCGGCCTGGATCCCGTCGCGACCCAGGCGGAGCGCAAGTCGAGCTTTTGGGAGACTTTCGTGATGTTCTTTTCGCGCAAGTCCCTCGTGCTCATGGCGCTCGCGAGCGGGATCACCCAGCTGATCGCCTACGGCCTGCAGAATTTTGCGGTGCTGTTCCTCATGCGCGAGAAAGGCATGAATCTTCGCGAAGTTGCTGCCTATTACTCGCTGGTCGCCTTGTTCGGAATGACGGGGAGCATGGTCGTCACCGGATGGCTGGTCGACCGCTTCTCCAAACGCTCGAAGGTAGCCTATGCCGCGATCCCAGCAACGTCGCTGGTCTTCGCCGTTCCGTTCTTTATCGCATTCGTTTCCGCAACGTCCTGGAGCAGCGCGTGTTGGTTCCTTGTCGCCACGTTTTTCCTGAATTATTTCTATTTGTCGTCCGCCGTCACATTCGTCCAGCAGGAGGTACGTCCGGACCAGCGCGTCATGTCGGGCGCCTTGCTTCTGCTGGTGATGAATTTCATCGGTCTCGGTCTGGGCCCCACCTATGTGGGCGCGGCCAGCGACTTCCTTCGCAGCTACTCGCCCCAACATTCGTTGCAGCTCGCCCTATACTCCTGCCTCGTGTTCTACGTGGTGGCAATAGTACTCTTCGCGAGCCTGGCGCGCGTGCTTCGACGCGAGAGCCGTGAAACCGGAGAAACAGTCGGATGACGCAGACCCCCAAGGCGCCGGTTGGCGCCGGTCAATCGCCGGCTCCACAGCTACCGTCCGTCGGGCGGCGTGCATGGATTGTCCTGGCCATGCTGTCATTCGTGTATATCCTGAACTTCCTCTGCCGGCTGCTGCCGACCATCCTTGCCAAGCCGATCGAGGACTCCCTGCATCTTTCGGACGGGCAATTCGGCCTGGTCACGGGATTCTATTTTGCGGTCTTCTACACGTTCATCTCCATTCCCGTCGGATACCTCGCCGACAGGACCAGCAGGTCGAAGGTGCTGGCGTGCGCCTGCGCAATCTGGAGCGGGGCGACGATGGCCTGCGGCTTTGCAGTCGGCTACGCGCAGTTTGCGATTTCGTACATCGTGGTTGGTTTCGGCGAGGCCGGTGGCGTTCCGCCGTCTTACGCGATCATTTCCGACTATTTCCCACCCGGCCGGCGCGGCATGGCGCTTGGGCTCTACAATCTCGGTCTGCCGATCGGTGTGGCACTGGCCGTTGCCTTCGGAGCCTCCATCGCCGCCGCTTTCGGTTGGCAACTCGCGTTCCAAGCTCTCGGAGCCCTGGGCATTATCGCGGTGATCGGGGTTCTCGTCGTTGTGAAGGAACCCCTTCGCGGCGGTTTGGATCCTGCCTCGGCCAAGCCGGCGAAGAAGTCCGGCTTCTGGGAGACTCTGAGGAACTTCTTTTCGCAGCGGGCCCTGGTGCTTGTCGCGCTCGGCGGCGGCACCACCCAGATAATTACTTACGGTGCCGGCAATTTCACCATCCTGTTCCTGATGCGCGAGAAAGGGATGACCTTTCAAGAAGTCGCGCTCTATTATGCCTTGCTGGTCGGCATCGTCATGAGCTTCGGTCTCTTCGTCGCAGGCCGGTCGGTCGATGTGTTCAGCCGGCGCTGGAAACAGGCTTACGGTCTTGTCCCGGCGCTGGCGCTGACGATTTCGCTTCCGTTCTATATCGGATTTGTGTGGGCGCCGGCGTGGCCTCTTGCCCTGGCGTTCCTGTCCGCCTGTATGTTCCTGAACTATTTTTATCTTCCCGCGGCGATAACCCTCGTTCAGCAAGAGGTGCGGCCGGACCAGCGCGTCATGTCGGGTGCATTGCTGCTCTTGGTGATGAATTTCATGGGCATCGGTCTCGGCCCCACCTTTGTCGGCGCCGTCAGCGACCATTTCCGTGCAATCGCTTTCCACAACTCGTTGCAGATCGCCATGTTCGCGCTGGTGCCGTGCTATATCCTGGCCATCTTGTTCTTCCTGTGGTTGTCGCGTGTGCTTCGCCGCGAGAGCCGCACAATTGGAGAAAAGGTCCAATGATCTCGCTGCGTAGTTTGGTGGTTTTGGCCGCAGCGGCGGCCTGTCTTGTATTGTCGCCGTCGCATTGTGATGCCAAGCATGGTGCGACAGCGCAGGCTGCCGGCCCCATCGTGAACGCTCCGGCAGGCAAGGTGGAGGGGCGGAGTGAAGATGCCCTGCGGGTCTTCAAGGGCATTCCGTATGCGCTGCCACCGGTGGGAGCTGCACGCTGGCGCCCACCAGCTCCGATGCCGACGTGGTCGGATATCAAGCAGACGATCGATTTCGGGCCCGCCTGTATTCAGCCCGAATCGCGCCCCGGAAAACTCCGCAATATCTACGCAAGCCCCTTACCGCCGACGAGCGAGGATTGCCTGACACTGAATATCTGGACACCGGCCACGAAACGCAAGGCGCCGGTCTTTGTCTGGATTCACGGCGGCGCTTTATGGGGAGGGTCGAGCCGGGAGACAATCTATGACGGCACCCGGCTGGCGGCACAGGGGTTGGTCGTGGTCACGATCAATTATCGGGTCGGCGTGCTCGGCTACCTGGCACATCCCGAACTCAGCGCCGAGTCACCGCTTGGTGTATCCGGCAATTACGGATTGCTGGATCAGATCGAGGCGCTGCGCTGGGTTAAGCGCAACATTGCAGCCTTCGGCGGCGATCCTTCGAACGTCACCATTGCAGGTCAGTCCGCGGGCGGCCTCAGTGTCATGTACCTCATGGCCGCGCCTGCCGCGCGAGGCTTGTTCGCCAAAGCCATCGCGGAAAGCGCGTACATGATCACCACGCCCGAGTTGAAGCAGGCCCGGTACGGCTTGCCGTCTTCCGAAGACGGCGGCACGGCACTCGCGGCTGCGGTTCACGCGCCGAATATCGCCGCGTTGCGGGCAATGGATGCGCACGTACTGACGGATGCCGCAGCCGCAGCCCGGTTTGCACCCTTCGCTGCGGTCGATGGACAGGTGTTGCCGCGCCAGCTTGTCGACGTCTTCGACAGGGGCGAACAAGCGCCGGTGCCGTTGCTTGCCGGCTTCAACAGCGGCGAAATCCGCTCGTTGACAGTGCTCACCCTGCCGCCGCCCGCGACCGCGGCGGAGTACGAAAACATTATTCGCGACCGGTATGGCGATCTCTCCGACGAATTTCTGCGGCTCTATCCCAGCACGGCCATTCAGGAGAGTGTTTTCGCCGCCACGCGCGACGCCCTCTACGGCTGGACGGCAGAGCGGCTCGTTCGAAAACAGACGGCGCTGGGCCAGCCTGCCTTCCTCTACTATTTCGATCACGGTTATCCGGCGGCCGACGACACCGGTCTGCACGGATTTCACGCCGCCGAATTACCTTACCTGTTCGGCACGCTGGATCGCACGCCGCCGGCCTGGCCTAAGATCACGGTAACGCCGCAAGAAGTGACGTTCTCGGATGCCATGATCGGCTATTGGAGCAGTTTTGCCCGTACTGGACAGCCACGGGCAGCGAACGAGCCGGATTGGCCGGCCTACGGTTCGGCGGGCGCCTATATGACGTTCGCAGATGCGCCGCATCCGTCGGATCACCTTCTGCCGGGGATGTACGAGCTTATCGAGGACGTCGTGTGCCGGCGCCGAGCGAGTGGGGACCAGGCCTGGAACTGGAATGCCGGCATTGCCTCGCCGAAACTTCCCGCTCAGAGCAACGCGTGCAAATAGGCACGAGGAAATATGCCGGCTCCGTCCCCTAACCCCATCGTCGATGCTCCTGCCGGCAAGGTCGTGGGGCGAACTGAGGGCGGGTTGCATATCTTCAAGGGTATTTCTTATGCGTTGCCTCCGGTGGGGGCGAGGCGTTGGAGACCGCCCAGCCCGATGCCGCGTTGGCCGGACGTCAGAGCCGCAACCGAATTCGGCCCCGCATGCGTCCAGCGCAAATGTCTGCCCGGGAGCATCTATAGTATGGACGCAGACGAGCCTCAGCCTGTGAGCGAGGATTGTCTGACGCTTAACATCTGGGCACCCGCCGACGCTCGCGACGCGCCGGTGTTCTTCTGGATTCACGGCGGCTCACTGGCGATAGGGTCGAGCAGGGAGCCACTCTATGACGGCGCCCGGCTGGCTGCGCGAGGCATCGTCGTGGTCTCGATCAATTATCGGCTGGGGGTTCTCGGTTACCTGGCGCATCCCGAACTCAGCGCCGAGTCGCCGCTTGGCGTATCCGGCAATTACGGGTTGCTGGATCAGATCGAGGCGCTGCGCTGGGTCCGGCGCAATATCGGCGCCTTCGGTGGCGATCCCGCCAACGTCACCATCGCAGGCCACTCGGCGGGCGCTCTCAGCGTCATGTACCTCATGGCCGCACCAGCGGCGCGAGGCCTGTTCGCGAAAGCCATCGCGCAAAGCGCCTACATGATCTCCACGCCCGAGTTGAAGCAGTCCCGGTACGGCTCGCCGTCCGCCGAGGAAATCGGCACGCGGCTCGCTGCCGCGGGCAGGGCGCCGGATATTGCCGCGTTGCGGGCGATGGATGCGCGCGCACTGATCGATGTGGCAGCAACGGCCGGGTTCACGCCATTTGGTACAATCGACGGACACGTGTTGCCGCGCCAACTTGTCGATGTCTTCGACAGGGGCGAACAAGCGCCGGTGCCGCTGCTGGCCGGTTTCAACAGCGGCGAAATTCGCTCGTTGAGGTTCCTCGCACCGCCACCTCCCGCGACCGCGGCCGAGTACGAAAGCACTATTCGCGACCGGTATCGCGACCTCGCCGATGAATTTCTGCGGCTCTATCCCAGTGCCGCCATGTCTGAGAGCATATTGGCGGCGACACGGGACGCTCTGTACGGCTGGACGGCGGAGCGGCTGGTCAGAAAGCAGGCCGCATTGGGGCAGCCGTCTTTCTTGTACTTTTTCGATCGCGGCTATTCGAGCGCCGACGCTGCCGGTTTGCACGGTTTCCACGGCGCCGAATTGCCTTATGTGTTCGGCACCATGGATCGCACGTCTTCGGTTTGGCCGAAAATTCCGACAATGCCGCAAGAGCTGACGTTCTCTGACGCGATGATCGGCTATTGGAGCAGTTTTGCCTGCACAGGCCTGCCGCAGTCCGCGAACGAGCCGGATTGGCCGGTCGCCGGATCGACCGGTGCCTATATGGAGTTCGCAGATACGCCGCGCCCTGCCGAGCATCTGTTGCCTGGAATGTACGCGCTCGTCGAGGAAGTCGTGCGCCGGCGCCGGGCGAGCGGTAACATAGCCTGGAGCTGGAACGTCGGCATTGCCGCGCCTGTGCTCCCCTGCCCGTAACCGGGTTGGTCGTGACCCGCCGCTAATTCTTCAGGGCCAGGAACCCCGCCGCCAGGAATTTCACCATCCGTTTCTTGATTTCCGGAAAGTCGCTGGAGCGGCAGAGCCCCCCCGACAGATGATCGATGCGTCCGGTGCGGGCGAGGGTATTCATTAATGCGCCCGTTACGAAATGGTAGCCCCAGAAGATGTCCTCGTCACTGCAATCCGGCAGTGCGCGCCGCAATATGCCGATGAGCTTCATTACGACGGGATCGAACAAAATCTTCATCATCTCCACGCCTTCGGGCGTCGTACTGACGCGGGCGACAAAGGAAGCGTAATTCATCCAAGGTTCACCGCCCTCCATGTAGAGGTCGAGGTCGGTGTCCAGGAACGCGTGCAACGCACCCTCGACGGTCGGGTGGTCTCCGGCAGCCGCTTCGTATTTTTCGAGCGCCTCCATACGGCGGCTGCGGGTCGCACCGGCGCGCCGTTCGAACACCGCCTGAAACAGGTTGCGCTTGTCCTCGAAATAGTAATGAAGAAGAGTTGTGTGGATGCCCACCCGTTCGGCAACGTGCCGGAGGGTTACGCCGTAAAGGCCGTTCTTTGAGAACAGATACTCGGCGGCGTCGAGAATCTGTTCCAGACTTTCCGCGCGCTGCTCTGCCTTGCTGAGGCGAGGGCGTTTAGCGGTCGAACCTTCTGCCATCGCGCCAACCCATTATTTGTCAGACCAAACCCGCCAACCCGAGCATTTGGAAGATTGCCCACCGTGTCGCAACCCAACGTCGCTAGGGTAGTACGCAAGCCATTGATTCCTGTCAATCTTTCCACTCGTGGCCAGCGGCCTTTTGGCGCGTCGCCAAGCCCTCCGGCGTTCTTAGCGCTTGCTTCCGCTTGAAAAAACGCGCTTTCGAGTTTGGCCCTTCGTGCTTTGTTGCCGGCGGAGACGCGAAAAAGCGCGGGCGAGGAACCACCCGGCAAACGCAGGTCAGAAAACCAATTTGGCCCTGGGCGCCGCCGTCTGCTCCAAATACACGCCGCGCGGGATAATTCGCTTTTCATAGGCTTGGCGTTCAAGCTCCTCGCGGAAGTCGGGATGGGCGAGCGAAATCATCGCCAGTGCGCGTTCGGCCACCGACTTGCCCTTCAGATTGACCATTCCGTATTCGGTAACGACGTACA
>Ga0265340_10000052_pt1 | contig 54270 bp, 53 predicted proteins | sample 4CB225metaG_FD_202082 | JGI IMG/M metagenome (GOLD analysis project Ga0265340, IMG submission 202082) | Rhizosphere microbial communities from Carex aquatilis grown in University of Washington, Seatle, WA, United States - 4-CB2-25 metaG | ecosystem: Host-associated > Plants > Roots >...
CGCGAGTCCGGCGCGCGCCAGGGACGACAGCTGGTCGTAGTTCGCCTGTTTTTCCGCGAGGTCGGTCTTCGACAGGACAAGCTGGCTGTTGATGGCGGCGATCTGCTGATCGACCACCGAACCGCCCCCGGCCGTCTCGGTGATGTTGTGCGCGGCCTTGTATTGTTGCACGGCCGCGTCCGCCGCCTGGGCTTGGCGCGAAAGCTCGCGGATGCGCCCGGTCAGCCATTGCGTGGCCTTCTGGGTCGCCTCGTATTTGGCCTCGAGCTGGTCCTCGACATAGGCGTTGGAGATCGCGTTCGCGATGGTCGCCGCTTTTTCGGGGTCTTGCGACTCGAAAGAGACCTTCATCGCGGTGGACAGGCCGACCGGATCGACCGTCAGCCGGTCGAGGAACTTATGGACCACCGCGCTGCGATCGAGGTCGACGCCCTGGGCCTCGGCCTGCAGCTTGGGATTTGTCTGCAGCCAATGCAGCGGATTCGCCATGGCCAGGATCGCATCGAACCCGCCCATGTTGGGATTGAATTCGGGATCCTGGTTGAGCTTCAGCTTTTCGACCACCCTGCTGGCCAGTTCGAGCGAGGTGAGAATCTGCACCTGGTTCTGAACCGTCGCCTGGTCGCCGGAGGGCAGGCCGGACAACACCGCCGCCGTGTCCTCGACGGTGTTTTTGCGCTCATCGAGCATGACCACCGCGGTCGCCGTGTAGAGCGGCGTCAGCTGCATGACGACGGTGGTGACCAGCGCTACGGCGACAAGGGCCGTCCCCACGATGATCTTGCTGCGCAGACGCAGGATATGCAGGAAGTCCAGCAGCATGAAGCCGCCGTCTTCGTCGGAACGCGGTTCGTTATTCTGTTCCGAGAGAAAGGCTTCCACGGGCTTTACGTCTCTTTGTATCGTCATCGTGCATGGCCCGTCACATTGGACTCATCGGAACCGTTCCGCGGCTTCCAAGCTGTCCCCCGTCTCTGTTCAGAAATCGCAACCGACAACCTCCGCGCGGCCCTCAGACGTGAAGCGTCAGGTCGATGCTGATCGTGTTGTCATTATATTGGAGCCCCGGGATATTGGTCGAACGTTCGCTATAGAAGTAGTTAATCCCCGCGCTCACATAGCGATTGATCAGGTACTTCACGCCGATGCCCGCGCCCGGATAGGTGTCGTCGCGGATTGTGCCCACGAAGCGGCTATCGGTGTAGGAGGCGAACAGCTGGACGATGATGTTGCGCCGAAATTCGTAGTCGGCGCTCAGGGCGATCGTCTTGTTGTCGGCCAGCGACGCGCCGTCGATGACGACGTCGGCAAGCTGGCGGCTGCCGGTCAGATGCAGGGTCAAGAGCGGCGTCGCGTACCAGTCGAGCTGGGCGCCGTAATCGAGCCCCGACAGATCCGGCAGAGGCTGCGCCATATTGCGCGCGAAGCGCTGGTCGAGATAGCCGACGAACACTTCGCCGGCCAGCAAATGGCTGATCTGCAGATCCAAGCCGGCATCGATGCGGTAGCCGTGCGATGAGCGATCCCAACCGGAGCGGTCGAACATCAGCTGGAACTGGCGCGTGTCGTAGGTCACCCGCACGAAGCCCGAATAGCCCGGGGAGAAATCGTAGAACACCTTGCCGTAGACCTGATAATCGGACTCGTTGCGGTCGTAATTATAGAGCGTTCCGCCGCCGATCTCAGGCGTGTTCAGCCAGGCGAACCGGTCGTAGCTGCCGCCGAACCCGACGCCCAGCCGGTTCGGCTGATAGGCGGTCTCGACGTCGGCGTGGGTCTGGTAATAGCGGTTGGGCGCGGCCTGATAGAGCGCATTGTTGGGAGCCGACCACAATTCGTGGAACTCGCCGTAATACGCGTTGGCCGAGAACATCATGGCGCGCGAGATATCGAGCCGTCCGTCGGCGCCGACCTTCCAGTCCGTCAGGTTTTCGCCGGTGAACTTCGAATACTCGTAGGTGCTCGACCCGCAATAGAGCTCGAGCGAATGGCGGCCCCATTGCGATTGAAGGCGAAGCGTCGGCGAGATCGTGAAGAAATAATCTGATTGGGCGGTGGGCAGTCTGAAGACGTTGTCGTCGTAGCTGGCCGCCAGATCGAGCGTCGGAAACAGGCGAAAGCCGCCGAGCGGAATTCCCTTGGAGTCGTACTCCGGACGGGCGCGATCCATCACGCCGACGTTCTCGGGCGTCATACCGATATAGGTCGGCGTCACCACTCCGTCGGCGCGCGCCGGCAGCGCGGCGCACACGCCGGCGAACAGCGCGGCGGTAAGCAAGACGGTAGGGAATCTATTGATGTGCATTCAAGTCCCCAGATCCTGGCTATTCGTCACGGGTCTTATCCGGATCAAAGCTTGGTGCATGACGGATTGAGGCAGCCGCCCCCGCCACCGGGGTAGGTGGGAGGAAACCAACCGCCGCCGCAGGTCAGCAAAGTGCAGCCGCCTCCTTGTTCGTCGGGTGGCGAAGGCGTCGTCGTGGCAGTCGTGGCGACTTGCGTATTTCCGAGCACGCCCGCCGCGTCCGTAAACGCCAGCACTTCGCAAGGTAATCCCTGATTAGCCACGGTCGAAGCAATCGTTGCCGCGATGCCGGCGTCCGTGTGCGAGAAGTCTGCGGCGGACAGCGCCAGGCCGATGCCGATCACGTCCGGCGAAATCCCTTCCTGCTCGGCATAGACGATGGTGGCCGAGGTGATCGCCGCCGCGGAGCCGCTGCCATATTGAGCGATGCCGTATTGGACGGCCTGCGCGATCGCGCTCTCGACCGCGCTGCAATCGCCGTTCGAAGCCAAGAGGCCCTTCTGCAGCATCTGGGTCAGCAAAGGCCACTGAGTCGCGGGAATGTGGGAAATGGCTTGTGACGTACTAAAGGCGGACGAAGCGGCCGACGACGACGATTTGGAGATGCCCGACGAGAACGGCTTGGACATGCCGGACGACAGGGCTTTTTCGGTTTTCACCATGCAGGCGGTGGTGCAATTTTTCAGAGCATCGAGGATCGCCGAGTTCTGCGCGCTGGTCAGCATCACCGACTGGGCATTGGCCGGCGTGTCGGCCAGAGCGATCACTCCGATCGCCGTGGGCAACACCAGCGCTGCTGTGAACAAAGTGGCGGACAAATGCCGCCGGAAACGCCCAAGCGTTTTCATATCTACCCCCGATAACGAACAGGCACCCCACGTGCCTCGGTGACCGGTGAGTCACCTTAAATTTATTGGCAAATATTACTGCGTCAGGCTGACGCGTGCAACGTTCGGTGGCGTATCAACCCTTGGATAACCCATTACTTCGGCGCAATTCACACACCTGTCCCAAAATTAACACTGATTTTCCAGGGTCTCGCGGTGATCGTTTTGCAGCGCGCCGCGACGGCATTCCGCGGCGGAATTTGGGGTCAGAAAAGCCGCTCGGCGACGCGAACGATGTCGCCCGGATTAATTTTCGTGTTCGCGTCCGCGGGCATGGATACTTCCTTCGGACTGCCGTTTCTCCGCACATAGACTTCGGTGTCGTCGGCCCGATAGGTGTAACCGCCGGCGAGCGCGATGGCGCCCATCACGTTCAGCCCATTCTCAAATGGATATTCGCCTGGCTTATTGACTTCCCCCATGATGTAGAACGGCCGGTAATTCTCGACTTCGACGCTGACTTTCGGGTCCTTCAAATAGCCGTTCTCGTATGCGGCCGTGATTTCGCCGGTGAATTCGTGGAGCGTCAGACCGGCGGCTTTCACCTGTCCGACCAGCGGTAATTGCACCTGACCGGAACCGTCGACCGGAAAATGGCCGCTGAGGTCTTCTTCGCCGTAAACCGTGATGTGCAGCTTGTCGCCGGTGCCGAGGCGATAATTCTCGTCGATCACGGCAGATGTGGGCGCAAGCGGGGCGGCTTGCGCGAACGCCTGGGCGGCGCCCGTCGACGCAAATAGCAGCACCAAAATGGTGCGGTAGATGAACGCTCTGGCCCTGCTCATCCCTGTGCGTTCCGCTTCACGCGCATAACAGTCAGTCTTGCAAGCCTCTCACCACCATCGCCGGGGCGTCAACCGTCGAGCGTGGACAGGAAGTGACAATCTTCCCCCTGCAAGACGGCGGCAGTAAGGCAGCCCGTCGCATAGGCCCCGGTGTCCACCCCGATCCGATTTCGCCGCAAAACCGGCTTTTCGCTGGGCGAATGGCCGTGCACGATGACCTTGTCCAGCTTGGCATGCGAGGACAGAAAATCGTCGCGGATCCACATCATGTCCTGGGCCGATTGCATGTCGAGGGCGACGCCCGGCCGCACGCCGGCGTGCACGAACATATAGTCGCCGGCGACATGGGAGAGCTTCAGCGAGTGCAGAAATTCCATGTGCTCGGCCGGACACTTTTCGAGGAATTCCTCGCGCGCCGCCGCGAAACCCCGCTCGTCGTCGAACACCGGCGCCTTGACGCCGTAGCTGACCAGCGTTTCAGCGGCGCCGAAGCCGCGCCAGCCGCGATAGGTGCGCGGATCCTCGACGAAATCGATCACCGCCTGATCGTGGTTGCCGCGCAGCCAGACGATCTCCCAGCCCGGCCAATCCAGTTGCAGGAGAAGATCGATCACGGCTTTCGATTGCGGGCCGCGGTCGACATAGTCGCCCAGGAATACCAATGAGTTGTTCAGCGCCGCATCGCCCGCATGGCTCGCGATGCGGCCGAGCAGGCGCTCGAGCAGGTCCCGGCGGCCATGGATGTCGCCGACCGCATAGACGCGCGTCCCGGCCGGAACCATCGGGGGTTGAGACTTTCTTCCCACCAAATGACTGAGCCAACCTGAGCGTTCGCCGGTTGCCATGGAATTTGCTGGCCGTTCCTTGCTTGTCGGCACGACTGATAGCCCATGGCCCGCCAACAGACAAAATCGCCGGGCGCCCGCCGCGCAGGATTACGTGAACTTATCGAGATTATGGAGAAATAATGGAAACCGGCCGATCGAAATGCCGCTCAGAGAGCCATCACGAGGGCAGCGATCATGGCCCACAGTGCCGCACTGCATAGAATGACGAACCATAGAGTGCGCCCCGGGGGCCATTTTTCCTCGTACCGCCGCTCCGCCGCATGGGAGAGATCGATATCGAGGGCAAACGCGGCTGCTAAGCCGGTCACGACTTGGTCCATATGCCGCTCTTCGGCGGCCCCTGCGCTACGGGCAAGCACGGCGTCGGCGGGCTGGCCGGGGGGCATGTCAAAGGGGATGGAACCAGCCACCGGCGCGAACCTCCTGCGGGACTCACGAGCGCCGGCCAAGTCTCGGTCATAGGTACTAACGAGAGATTAACCGCCCATCCCGGCCGCACGGGATTCCCATGGACAGGATAGCAACGGTCGGCCCGGCGGAGCTGTGATAATGTTGAGACCTAAATTGCAACGAACGGCCGGTCAGCGCGCGGGATGACGTGGTGGCCGGGCTCGCGCGGCGCGCGGTCGCGTTCCAAAATCCGGCGGCGAGCGTTCTCATCCACAGAATCTTTGACGGACAACGCGATGATTGCCTGGGTCCATGCGCTGAAACCTTACGAACGCCATCTGTCGGCCGGCGGAATGGCGGGCGGCTTCGCGTTCGACAATGTGTCCTACGGGCGGTTGGACCATCCGGTCACCCAGACGCTGCTGTTCGTCTATTTGATGGGCGCGGGCGGGGCGATCGTGCTGCTGCACTATTTGGAAGCGCACCCCGAATGGGAAGGCTTTCCTGCCAAGCTGCGCGGCTGGCTGCCGGCGGTCATCCAATTCGCCTTCGGTACGCTGTGGAGCGCGTTTCTGGTGTTCTATGCGCGCAGCGGGGTGCTGGCGTCGTCCTGGCCGTTCCTGCTGATCCTGGTCGGCATCTTCATCGGCGCCGAGGTCTTCCGCGCCTATCATTCGCGTTTGGTTTTCACCTCGGCGCTGTTTTTCTTCGCGCTGATGTCCTACGCGATCTTCATGGTGCCGGTGTTCACCCGCACCATCGGCATGGTGACCTTCGTGTTCAGCGGCATCGCGGCGGCGCTGGTCTATCTGGCTTTCGTTTGGCTGCTGAACACGTTCGGCAGGGCGCGGCTCGGCAAGGTGCGCTGGCAGATGCTGGCCGGTGCCGCGGGCGTGTTTTTCTCGGTCAATGCGCTTTATTTCCTCAACGTGCTGCCGCCGCTGCCGCTCGCCATGCAGAGCGACGGCGTTTTTCATTCAATCAAGCGGATGGGCCCGGTCTATTACGCGATGACGGAGCATCAGTCCTGGCTCGCCACGCTCGGCGGCGTGCCGGAAGTGATGCATGTCCAGAACGGCGAGCCGCTTTACGTCTTCAGCGCCGTCTTCGCGCCGATCAAGCTTTCGACCACGGTCATCCATACTTGGCAGCACTATGACGCCGTGCAGGGTCAATGGCGCACGGTGCAATCGGTGACTTATGCCATCACCGGCGGGCGCGGCCAGGGCTTTCGCTGGTACACCAAGAAGACCAACCCCGACCCGGGCCTATGGCGGGTCGACGTCGATACCGTCGATGGGCGGCTGATCGGGCGCACCGAATTCGTGGTGGTGAACGGACCTGCCGAAACTTCGAACCAGATCGCGATCATGGACTAAGGGCTTGCATCTCGCAGCAAATTGCACATATCGCTGGTGAGAAGCCCGATGGCCGAGGTTCCCGTGACGCCAACCATCACGACACGCCGCGATTTGCTGGCGTTTTCTTCCATTGCCCCAATGTTGATGTGGATTTCGCCGGCGCGCGCGGACACGCCTCAAGCAATCGTGATCACGGATTTCTCGGCTGCGGGAAAGAACCTGGGAACCAAGAAAATGGACAAGATCGTCAAGACCGACGCCGAATGGAAGAAGCAGCTCACCGACGAACAGTATGAGGTCACCCGCCACGCCGGCACCGAGCAGGCCTTCACTGGCGCCACCTGGAACAACCACGCCGACGGACTCTATCGCTGTGTGTGCTGCGGCACGGCGCTGTTCGATTCGAAAACGAAATTCGAATCCGGCACCGGCTGGCCGAGTTTCTGGCAGCCAATCGCCAAGACCAACGTCGTGGAGACACACGACTCCAGCCTGTTCATGGATCGCACCGCGGTGTCCTGCGCGCTGTGCGACGCCCATCTCGGCCATGTCTTCAACGACGGGCCGCGGCCAACGGGCTTGCGGTACTGCATGAACTCGGCGTCGCTCAATTTCGTGCCGCGCGCATCCGCCTAATGGAGGGAACAATGTTGCGATTTGCCCAATCGGTCGCCGCGCTGCTGATCCTGAGCGCCGGCGCGGCGTGCGCCGACGAAACCGCGAGCGCGTTGCCCGCGCCCGCCGTCGACAACGAACCCGTCCAGGCGAGCGAGACCGCGGTGCTTGCGGGCGGCTGCTTCTGGGGGATGCAGGGCGTCTTCCAGCACGTCAAAGGCGTCAAGCAGGTGCTGGCGGGCTATGCGGGCGGTAACGCTTCAATGGCGAATTACGAGACGGTCTCGAGTGGCACGACGGGTAACGCGGAATCGGTGCAGATCATCTTCGATCCGAAGATCGTGTCCTACGGCGAAATTCTGCGGGTCTATTTCTCGGTGATGGATCCGACGACGCTGAACTATCAGGGCCCTGACGAAGGCACGCAGTACCGCTCCGAAATCTTCGCCGCCAACCCCGACCAGCAGCGCATTGCCGCGGCTTACATCGCGCAGCTCGACAAGGCGCATGCTCTTTCCGCGCCGATCGTCACCCAGGTGGGCGCGAAGAGTCACTTCGTCGAAGCGGAGGGCTATCATCAGGATTACCTGATCAACCATCCCGATCAGCCTTATATCGTGATCAACGATCAGCCGAAGGTCGCGAAGCTCAAGCGGCTATATCCGCAGTTCTATATGGAGCAGCCGGTCAAGGTGGCGCGAGGCTGATTACACCGCCTCGATCGGCCGCCTTAAAGCGCGGCGTTGAGACCGAGGCCTAAGGTTGCGCCGCCCGACATCTCCGATTTGAAGGAATAGGGCTGATAACGCATCAGGAAGCGCAGTGAGATTGCATCTAACGGCTGGAATTGCACGCCGAAGCCGATACGCCAGTCGAGCTCTCGCTTACGGAAGAACGGCGTGAAGGTGTACGTTTTCGTTTCGTTGCCTGAACTATCGGATGATTCCGTGGTCATTCGAACGCGCGCATTCGCATCAGAATATGCCGCGCCAAGCGTAGCAAAGGGCTGCACCCATCCCTCAGGCCCGAGCGGAAGGTACGCGAAATTATCAAGCTGAAATTCGCGGATCGTAAGGCGATCGCTGATTCCTTCGGCAATCGGGGTGGTTTGGTTCGACGTGTTGGTCGGTGTGTAGTTGAGTTCGCCATACGAGTCGGAATAGCCGAGTTCCGTGCCGAAATATGGCGAAAAACGATCGCCGATATGGAAGGAGGCGCCCATTGTATCTTGAGGATAATTAGCGGCGGCCGAATCGTGCCAACTGATCTCATCGATCCGCGTGTCCAGGCCGAGATAAACTTGGGCCATTGACGGGACGCACGCACCGACCAGAGCCGCGAGCAGTGACGTCGTTAGGAAAAGCCTCATAAAGCACCCGCAGTGGAAATATATTTCCGCCCTCTGGCGAAAGCCACGCTCCACTCTGCGATCATACTGCGCTTCCCGTCCAAAGAAAGATATGGCGAGCAAAGCGGCTACTGGTCAATTATGCACGCGATGTCGGCAATGCGTGATCGACAAGCTTTGCGACAACATTCCGCTAACTCCGCCATAATTTGCGATCCATCCCTCGGTTAGGTCTTGCTCACGGCCGGAGTGGGCGAAGGCAATAGAGGAATCGTGGCATGAAGAAATCGACATTCATCCTTTCGCTTGGGCTCGTTCTGGGCGTCAGTGGCGCGGCCATCGCGCAAGACCAAACTCAGCCTCAAGCCGGAGGTTGGCACGATATGTTCCATCAGGCTTGCGGCGCCGATGTCGAGAAGTTCTGCTCAACGGCACAAACCCGCGACGACCGCCACGCGTGCGTCAAAGCGAACACGGACAAATTCTCGGATACCTGCAAGACCTTCCTGGCCAGCCACGCGCATGGACACGACCACGACCAATCGCAAGGTCAGGCGCCGCAATAACGTCGGACTTGGCGGCTCTACTCGAACCAACTGTTGCCGTTGCGCTCGGTGAGCGCGAAGGCGGCAGAAGGTCCCCAGGTGCCCGCGGTGTAGGGCGCCGACTTCATGTCGTGCTCCTTCCAGCCTGCGATGATGGCGTCGATCCATTTCCACGCCTCTTCGACCTCGTCGCGGCGCACGAACAGGATGCGGTTGCCTTCCAGCGCTTCGAGGAACAGCCGCTCATAGGCGATGCGCCGGCGCTGACGCTTGAAGGCGTCGCTGAGGCTGAGGTCGAGCGCCAGCGGCTTCAGCCGCATGCCGCCGCGGTCGAGGCTCGGAGTCTTGTTCATCAGTTGCAGCGAGATTTCCTCCTCCGGCTGCAGGCGGATGGTCAGCCGGTTGGCGATCAAATCGTGGTGCGGGAAGATCGAGTGGGGGACTTGGCGGAATTGTACGACGATCTGGGTGTTGCGCACCGGCATGCGCTTGCCGGTGCGCAGGTAGAATGGCACACCCGCCCAGCGCCAATTGTCGATGTGGGCGGCGATGGCGACGAAGGTCTCGGTATCGCTTTTGCCGCCGCCGGTCTCTTCGCAGTAGCCGGGCACTGTCTTGTCGTCGGAAAAGCCCTTGCGGTACTGGCCGCGCACGGTTTCGCGTTCGATCTCTTTGCTGGTGATCCGGCGTAGCGAGCGCAGCACCTTCACCTTTTCGTCATGCACCGCGTCCGGATCGAGGCTGGCGGGCGGCTCCATCGCCACGAGACAGACCAGCTGCAATAAGTGGTTCTGCACGATGTCGCGCAGCGCGCCGTAGGAATCGTAATAGGACCAGCGCCGCTCCACACCGATGGTCTCGGCGACCGTGATCTGCACCTGCTCGATGCAATCCTTGTTCCACAACGGCTCGAAGAAGGTGTTGGCAAAGCGCAGCGCGATGAGGTTCTGTACCGTCTCCTTGCCGAGATAATGATCGACCCGGTAGATGCGGTCCTCGCTGAAAGATTCGGCGAGCGCGCTTTCGATCTGGCGGCAGGAGGCGAGGTCGTGGCCGATCGGTTTCTCGACGGCGATGCGCGCGCCGTCATGGGCGAGCCCGGCCTCCTTCAGGCGGCGGGCGACGGTTCCGAAAAAGTCCGGCGAGATGGCGAGGTAGAAGAGGCATTCGTCGTCACCCAAGAGTTTGGCGAGCGCGGCATATTCCTTCTCCTCGTCAAGGTTGCCTTGGATATAGCGCAGGCGGGCCGCAAAGCGCGTCCAGGCGTCGTCCGAGAAGTTCTTGCCCGCACTCTTTGCCACGGCATCCCGGGTCTGGGCGATGAAATCGGCCTCACCCAATTGGGTATGCGAGAAGCCGCCGAGCAGTAGGCCTTCCGGCAGATGCCCTTCGGCATCGAGGAAATAGAGCGAGGGGTAGAGCATTTTCTGCGCCAGATCGCCCGTCGCCCCGAAGATCACGATCGCTTTTTTGTCCGCCATTCCTTTTTCCTGGTCATAGTGCGCTGTTTCGGTTTGCCATCCTTCGAGACGCCGCCCTCATCCTGAGGAGGCGCGAAGCGCCGTCTCGAAGGACGGGGGCGGCTCCTCAGGATGAGGCAAACCGAAACGGCGCCAGTCATCGCGCACGCCTGAACTTGGCGCATTCATGTGACAAACTACGCGAATCCGGGCGCAAAGGGATAGGGGCGCGCGCCGCTCTTCTGCGTTAGAATGGCCGCCTTCTGAGGGGGGACCATGCCGCATTACCAGCCCTTCGTCCTGTTCGGGCGATCGCATGTGATCGTGCTCGCGCTCACCATCGTCGTGCCGATCCTGCTGGCGATTCTGGTCCGCGCCACGAAGAGCCACGCGCTGACGCGCCTGATCTGCTGGACCTTCGCGCTCGCGATCTCGGGCATTTGGGTCATCTGGTATATCGTCTATTTCCGCAACGGCTGGCTGAACCTGGGCGACGGGCTGCCCATGGATTTGTGCAGTTGGGCGGCCGTCGCGACCGTGATCACGCTGATCCGCCCCAACCAGAAGAGCTACGAGCTGGCCTATTTCTGGGCCTTGGCGGGCACGCTGCAGGGGCTGCTGCGCCCGGGCATCCCTTATGATTTTCCCGAATACCGCTTCATCGATTTCTCGATCTTCCATGGCGGGATCATCGCCGCGGTGCTGTTCATGACCCTCGCCATGAAGCTGCGCCCCTATCTCTCGTCGATCCCGCGGGTGATCGCTTGGTCGCTGGTCTATATGGCGGTCGCGGCCCTGGTCGATTGGCAGTTGGGCGTCGATTACGGCTTCCTGCGCGCCAAGCCGATCTATCCCAGCGTCTACGATCTGATGCCGGCCTGGCCCTATTACATCCCGGTGGTCGTGGCGATCGGGCTGCTATCGGCAGCGATCTATTACGCGCCGTTCTTCGTCTTCGACCGGCTTAAGGGGCTCCGTAAATGAAAAGGCCGGAGGTGATGCTTCCGACCTTCTCTAAAACTCTTTGGCGCGGCGCTCAAAAGACGCCAACCACCACCGCCCCCAGAAACAAGAACACCAAAGCGACCGTCATGAACTGTAGTTCTCGTGCCAAGGTCTCCTCCCTGGTCTGAAGACTCGATAAGTCTCGGCTGAGGCTTTCCTGGCGTCAAGTCTGCGACCGGATAGGAATAATTTTAATCATTTATTTCAGCCGGTTACGAGGAACCCTCGGTTGGAGGTTCACAACGCTTCCCGTAACTTTATTTCACCACGCAATTTCCTTTCCGTTGTAGTCGAGGAAGCGGCCCGAGGTCTTCGCGCTCAACTCGGCGATGCGCTCGCGCATCCCGCTGACGCTCGTTTGCGGCGTGATCAGCGCGCCCGCTCCGCCCATATCGGTTTGGACCCAGCCGGGATGGAGAATGCCGACCAAGATTCCTAGATCGGCCCATTCGCGCGCCAGCACATGCATCGTCATGTTGAGCGCCGCCTTCGAGGCGCGATAGGCGAGCGCGCCCGTGCTGCTGTCGGCAACCGAGCCCATCTTGCTGGTCAGAACGACCAGCTTCTTGTCGCGTCCGCGCACCAGGTTCTCGCGCAGCGCCAGGCTGACCATCAGCGCGCCCAAGCAGTTGACCTGCAAGGTGCGGGTGAATTCCTCATAGTAGCTTGGCGAGATACTGGGTCTTTCGCGGCCGAACACGCCCGCATTATTGATCAGGATGTCGATGGGCTCGCCATCCAGCGATTTGGCCAGCCGCGTCGCCGACGCCGGGTCGGCGACGTCCAATTCCATCACTCTCGTCTTGCCAGGGGTTGCGAAGCCGGCCGGGTTGCGGCAGCAGGCGATCACGTCGGCGCCGTCGGCGGCATATTGGCGGACGAATTCCAGCCCGATACCGCGATTGGCGCCCGTCACCAGAATTGTAGCCATCATGCAGCTCCATCGGTTGTATTTCGGCCAAGATTGCCGTTTAGCTCGGGGCCATGTCCATCTGGGGAAAAATAGGGGTCGGCGCAGCCGGGCTGTTGGTCGGTGGACCGCTCGGCGCGGCGGTGGGCGTGCTGGCTGGCCATTACCTGATCGACCGCGAGGCGGTTCCCGGCGACCCCGGCGTCGCCTTCACCATCGCGATGATTGCGCTTGCCGCCAAGATGGCCAAGGCCGACGGCGTGGTGAGCGACGAAGAGATCGCCGCCTTCGAGCGCATCTTTCGCGTGCCGCCGGATGAGGAGGCGAGCGTGCGCCGCTTCTTTGATTTGGCGCGCCAGGACACCGCCGGCTACGAATCCTATGCCGGCCAGATCGCGCGGCTTTATGCGGGCCAGCCCGCCGTGCTGGAGGACATTCTCGACGGGTTGTTCGAAATCGCCAAGGCGGACGGCGTGCTGCATCCCGGCGAGGACGAATTCCTGGCGCGGGTCGCCGACATCTTCGGTTTTGCGCCGGGCGAATACCGCCGCATCCGCGCCTCGCATTTCGCCCCCGACGCGGCCGATCCCTATGTCGTGCTCGGCGTCGGCTATGACGCGAATGACGACGAGATCAAGCGCACCTATTACCGGCTGGTGCGCGAGAACCATCCCGACAGCCTGATGGCGCGCGGCGTGCCCGAGGAATTCGTCCAGCTCGCCACCGACAAGCTCGCTGCGATCAACGGGGCGTACGAAAAGATTTTGGCGGAACGCGCGGCGCAATAGTTATTCGCCCCGCTCTGGTGACGCAGGCGCTTGTTATGCCCCAGAGGACACCCAAATTTGAGGAGGAGGCCCGGCTCTCCTAGGCAAAGCTCCCCCTCCTCCCCCGGGGGGAGGAGGGGAGAATCCGAATTCAATTATTGGTCCTTGAGGCAATTTTGATGATAGAAGTTGACATTTGATGATATTATGATGATATATCACTCAGAAGGTCGCCAGAGCGACCGAAATGGAGGTATTTCATGAGCAAATTCGGTGTGGGCGTCGGCGAGGACTTTCCGGTCGACGAACAGGCGCAGGGACAGGAGTCCGGCCACTGCGGCGCGGGAATGGATCGCGACGAAGCGATCCGCAAATGGCGCCAGATGCGGTCCGAATGGCGGGCGCGCAAACGCGCCATGCGCGAGCAGTTTCGCCGCGAATTCGCGGACGAAAATCATCGCGAACACGCGAAGCATGTCGCTGGAAGTCTCGCCGTCGCGGTCCTGGCGTTCGTCGGGCTGGCGGCGCTGCTCGGCCGCCACCATCATTCGGATTGAGGATCGAACATGCACGGACATCATCACAGACGCTTTCGCGGCATGACCGCCGAGGCGATGCGCGCCGCCGCCGCCGCGATGGAAGCCGCGGGCGACGAGGTCGACAATGGCGGGCGCACCACCACGCGCGTTCAGCTCGAAATGCCGCCCCAGGCGATGGAGCGCCTGCAGCGGCTGAAGGACCGCACCGAAGCGGCGTCCTATGCCGAGGTCATCCGCAATGCGCTGCGCCTGTTCGAGGCGCTGGTCGAGGAGTACGAAAAGGGTTCCGAGTTTTCCCTGAAACGCGCGGACGGCGACACGGTCGCCTATAAGATCTTCGTCTGATGGCTTTCCGCCTGATCGAACGCCCTTCGCCCAACCACGACGCGCGCGATGCGCCCGTCGACATGATGGTGCTGCACTATACCGGGATGAAGACGGCGCAGGAGGCGCTGGCGCGGCTGTGCGATCCCGCGGCGAAGGTTTCGGCCCATTACACGATCGATCGCGAGGGCTCGGTCTACGTCCATGTGCCGGAGGCGCGCCGCGCCTGGCACGCCGGCGCGTCCCACTGGGCAGGCAGGGAGGGCGTCAACGGTTGCTCGATCGGCATCGAGCTGGTCAATCCGGGGCACGAATTCGGTTATGTTCCGTTTACGGACGATCAGATTGCCTCGCTGGTCGAACTGGCGCACGGCATCCTGAAACGCCATGCCATCCCGGCGCGCCGCGTTCTCGGCCATTCCGACGTGGCGCCAGCGCGCAAGAGCGATCCGGGCGAACTGTTCCCCTGGAAGCATCTGGCCGAACACGGCATCGGTCTGTGGCCCCCTCAACCATCCCTCTCCCCCAAAGGGGGAGAGGGTGCGCGCTTGCGCGTGGGGGAAGACTTCGCCGCGGCTCTCGCCCGCTTTGGTTACGGCGTGCCTCCGCAGATGGACGTTCCGCTCGAGGCCGTGATTACGGCTTTCCAGCGCCACTTCCGGCCGTCATGCATCGACGGCGTGGCAGATGGCGAATCTGCCGCGATACTCGCAGGACTTCTGGCGTCCTAAGCTGCGGCGCAGAGGGAGCGACACATGAAAACCATCGGCATGCTTGGCGGCGTCAGCTGGGAATCCACCGCGATCTATTACCGGCTGATCAATCGCACGGTGAACGCGCGGCTCGGCGGCTATCACTCCGCCAAGATCGCTCTCTACTCCTTCGACTTCACCGACATGGAATTGCTGGCGCGCACCGCGCAATGGGAGGCGTTGGCCGGCCGCTTGATCGACGGCGCGCAGCGTGTGCAACGCGCAGGCGCCGACATGGTGGTGATGTGCGCCAACACCATGCATCACGAAGCCGACGCGGTCGCGCGCGCGGTGCCGCTGCCCTTGCTGCACATCTGCGATTGCACGGCGGTGAAGATCAAGGCGGACGGGCTCAAGCGAGTCTCGCTTCTGGGCACGCGCTACACGATGGAAGAGGATTTCTACAAGGCGCGGCTGAAGGCCAACGGGCTCGACGTCTTTGTGCCGAATGACGCCGACCGCCAAACGGTGCATCGCGTGATTTTCGACGAACTGGTGCAGGGCCGCGTCGAGCCCGCTTCGCGCACGGCCTATCGGGAGCTTATCGCGCGTCAGGTCGAACGGGGCGCGGAGGGCATCATCCTCGGCTGCACCGAGATTCCGATGTTGATCGGCCCTGAAGACAGCGCCGTACCGCTTTACGACACGACCGAGCTTCACGCCCTTGCCGCGGTGGATGCCGCGCTGGCATAATGGGCGCGCGTCAGATGGCCGGATGGCCGCGGGGCTTCGCAAGAGGCGTCGAGGAAAGTCCGGGCTCCACGGAAACACGGTGCCGGATAACGTCCGGCGGGGGCGACCCCAGGGAAAGCGCCACAGAAATGACACCGCCTACCGGCCTAAAGCCGCGGCAAGGTTGAAATGGTGCGGTAAGAGCGCACCGCGTCCTTGGCAACAAGGGTGGCAAGGCAAGCCCCACCGGGAGCAAGACCAAATATGGACGGCACGTAATCCGTTTTCGGATAGCCGTCCGGGTAGGTCGCGAGAAGCGGCGGGCAACCGCCGTTCCAGAGGAATGGCCATCCCTTCAGCAATGAAGGACAGAACCCGGCTTACAGGCCATCTGACGTTTCTTCTTCACTGTTGCGGAAGGCGTATTGTCACCAATACCCCTTCATCAATTCCCCCGCCCATGCCGGCTCGCGTAGTTCGCCGCGGAGGAGGAAGCCCTTCATCACCGGCTTGATGTCGAGCACCGGGGTGCCATCGATGGCGTCGAGTCCGCTCACGCGAAGCGTCAGTCCGTCGGCGGAGATCAGTGTACAGATCGTCGAGCCGATGCGGTTCGGGCGGTCCTTGCCGCGCTGGGCGAAGATGCCGACCTTAGGCCAGTCCGTGTTCCCGCGCGGATGGCGCGCGCCGGTTTCGATTGTCTCGGTCGCCACGAGATGGAAGTGAAACAGCACCTCCACATGCGAGAAGTCGCTTAGGCCTGCCGTGGCCTGCGGCCCGAACTGCGCGGGATCGAGTTCGATGCGCGCCTCGACCGCCTCCCATCCGTCGTCGATGGGCTCTTTCCGCCCGCCGCGCACCGTACCGATCGGCCGGACGGCAACCTGATCGCTCATCAAGCCTCCGAACACAACGAGAACAGGGCAAAGTCCCCGATTAAGTCTTTGTTTACCCTGATTACCTTAGCCTTAACTTACTGCATTGTGTTTATTCTTTGTATGTTTACTATTTGTTCTTTGAATCCCAACCCCTAGACTCGAGTCATCCATAGGTAGACTCGCAACCCCCTCAAATTCCTGGACTTTTCGTTGACTCCTCATTGTGGCCCATGCTATCCCATAGCGTCCCAGGAATAGCGAAGCGCGACCGCGCCGAAAACTCCCGGGGCCGAGGGGGCAAAGGTCATGTCAGCGCCGGTCCAGCCGTTCATTTCGACGGTCAAGGGCACGCTCGATTCCAAGGGGCGGGTGTGCATTCCCGCGCCCTACCGCCAGATCCTCGCCGCGCAGAGCACACCCGGCGTCTATTTCTGCCCGTCCTTCTCCGAGGCGACGCTGGAAGGGTTCGGCGAGGAGGTGCTTCAGGCCTTCCATCGCCAGTTGGAAAAGGACGATCCGTTCTTCACCAAGGCGTTCAACGCCAAGGTCTTCGCGGTCCTGTCGATGACGCAGCTTCTGCCGCTCGACGAGAACGGCCGCGTGCGGTTGCCTGACGAACTGATCACCCATGCGGGGCTGAAAGACGGCGCCGTCTTCGTCGGCATGGGTTCCAAATTCCAGATCTGGGAGCCGGAACGCTTCGAAGCGATGCGCGCGGCGCGCCTCAAGGAAGCGCTCGCTGCCCTCAACGCCGAGGGAGGCGTCTGATGGGCCACCTTCCGGTGATGCTCGCCGAGGTGCTGGAAGCGCTCGCGCCGCGCGACGGTGCGCATTACATCGATGGAACCTTCGGCGGCGGCGGTTATGCCCGTGCCATTCTCGAAGCTTGCGATTGCCGCGTGCTCGGCATCGACCGCGATCCCGACGCGATCGCGCGCGGCGAGAAGCTGGTGGCGCTCTATCCCGGTCGGCTCACCTTGGTGCACGGCGAATTCTCCCAGCTTGATCGCCTGTTGAGCGAGAGCGGCGAGCGGGCGACCGACGGCGTCGTGCTCGATCTTGGTGTCTCTTCGTTCCAGTTCGATGAGCCCGAGCGCGGTTTCTCGTTCCGCGCCGACGGCCCGCTCGACATGCGCATGAGCAAGAGCGGAATTTCCGCCGCCGATGTGGTCAACACTGAAGACGAGAAGAGTTTGGCGGTGATCATCGCGCGCTACGGCGAGGAGCGCCAAGCGCGGCGCATCGCGCGCGCCATCGTCGCCGCAAGGCCACTCGCGCGCACCGGTGAACTTGCCGAATTGGTGGCGAAGACGCTCGGCCCCGCCGCGGCGCGCTTTGCCGTCCATCCCGCGACGCGCACCTTCCAGGCGCTGCGCATCCATGTGAACGATGAACTGGGCGAATTATCGCGCGCCCTCGAAGCCGCGACGCGGGCGCTCAAGCCGCGAGGCCGCCTCGCCGTGGTGTCGTTTCATTCGCTCGAAGACCGCATCGTCAAGCGCTTTTTCGCGGAGCGCAGTTCGACGGCGCCTCGCGCCTCGCGCCACACGCCCGAAACGCGCCGTGCTCCCCTTTACCGGCTTATCGGCGCGCGCCCGCAAACGCCGGGCGCCGCAGAGATCGCCGACAATCCCCGCTCCCGTTCCGCGAAGCTGCGGGCCGGGGAACGTCTGGCGGCTTAGGAGAAGAAGATGATCCGCGTACTGAACTTCCTCTGCGTGGCCGTGATGGCCCTGGCGATTCTGGCGGACTATCACATCTCAGAACAGACCCGCGTCGCGCGCGTCGAATTGAACCGGGTCGAACATCGCACCGCCGAAGAACGCACCCGGATGAACGTGCTGCAGACCGAGTGGGTTCAGTTGGCAAGCCCCGAGCGCATCCAGCAGCTCGCCGAGACCACGCTGAACATGAGCGACACCGCGACGGTGCAGCTTTCCTCGCTCACCCAATTGCCGCGCCGCGGTGAAGCGCCGCTCGGCGGCGCACAGGTGCGCGATGCCAGCGCGCAACCTGCTGAGCCTTCCGAGATCGTCAAGATCGCCGTGCAACCGGGGCTGTGAGTGTTCCATGAAGCCACCGACCACCGTCTTCCAGCGGCGTATCGTCATCGGGGCGGTGATCTGCGCCGCCGCGTTCGCCCTGGTCGGGGCGCGCCTGGTCGACGTGACGTTGTTCATTCCCCGCGCGGCGGTTGAGAGCCACAAAATTGTCAGCGAAGTCGTGCGCGGCGATCTCGTCGACCGCAACGGCGAACTGGTGGCGCGCGACCTGCCGGCCGACGATCTTTATGCGCGCCCGGCCCTGTTCAAGAACCGCGCTCTCGCCGCGCACCAACTGGCGGCGGCCGCGGGCGCCGATGAGCCACGCCTGGCGCAACTCTTCGCCGGCAAGCACGGCGCCGTGTTGATCGCTCGCCAGCTTTCGGTAGACGACCAGGCAAAGGTCAAACGGCTCGCCCTTCGCGGCCTGGAATACCAGCCTGACAGCAAGCGCTATTATCCCGACGGGCGGATGGCCGCGCAGGTGGTCGGCGTGACCGATACCGACGGCAAGGGCGTATCGGGGCTGGAACTCGGCCTCAATCCCAAGCTGCGCGGCCGGCGCGCGGTCGAGACCTCGCTCGACATGCGCGTGCAATTCATCCTCGACCATGAAGCGGCCGCCAGCATGGCGCAGTTCCAAGCGCGCGCCGCCGGCGGACTGGTGATGGATGTGCGCACCGGCGAGATTCTGGCGCTGGTGTCGTTGCCCGATTTCGATCCCAATGCGCGCGATTTCGGCGGCGCCGATTCCCAGCGCAACATCATGGCCCAGGACGTCTATGAGCTGGGCTCGGTGTTCAAGATCTTCTCCTTCGCGCTCGGGATCGAGAACCACACGATTACCAATCTCGACGAGCGACTGCCGATCGGCAACGGCTACAAGATCGGCCGCTACACCATCCACGAAGCCGAGCACATGCCCGCGACGCTCGCCGTGCGCGATGTGCTGGCGCTGTCTTCCAACATCGGCACGGCGCAGATTGCCTTGCGCTCCGGCCCGTCGCTGCAGCGCGCCTACCTGAGAAGGATGGGACTGCTTTCCCCGGTTGAAAGCGAACTGCCCGAAGAGGCCCGCCCGCTCTATCCCTCGAATTGGGGGCCGGTCGAGACCGCAACCATCGGTTTCGGTCACGGGATTTCGGTCAGCCCGCTGGCGTTCGTCGCGGCAGCAGCCTCCATCGTGAACGGCGGGCGGAGGGTGGAGCCCACCTTCCTCAAGCATCCTGAGGACGCCCGCGGCGAGCAAGTCATCTCGCCTTCTACCAGCGCCACAATGCGCGAGCTTTTGCGCTACGTCGTCACCAACGGCACGGGCCGGCAGGCGAACGTCCCCGGCTATGACGTCGGCGGCAAGACCGGATCGGCGGAAAAGGTCGGCCCGCATGGTTACCAGGCGCACAAGCTGGTCACGTCGTTCTGCGGGGTATTTCCGATCGACGACCCGCGCTATCTGGTTTTCGTCCTGCTGGACGAGCCGCACGGCATCAAGGCAACCGGCGGATTGGAGCTGGCCGGCAATACCGCGGCGCCTTTGGCAGGTCATGTGATCGCGCGCATCGCGCCGTTGCTCGGCGTACCGCTGAAGCCCATTGTGGTTGCAGTTGGTAAAGAGAATTCATAATGGGACCACATTCGGGCGCGAAACTCGCGGCGGGTAAGGTGGGCAAAAGCCCCATGGAGGCGGTGGAACAATTTTCCGGACTGGCGAGCGACAGCCGCGAGGTCAAGCCCGGCTATCTGTTCGCCGCACTGCCCGGCAGCAAGGCGAACGGCGCCCAGTTCCTGAAGGACGCGGTGGCGCGCGGCGCGGTGGCCGTTTTGGGTCCGCCCGAAGCGGCGGCAACAGCGGCCGCGCTCGGCGTGCGTTTCATCGCCGTCGACAATCCGCGCCAGGAGATCGGCTATTACGCCGCTCGCTTCTTCGCCGGCCAACCGGGCACGGTTGCCGCCGTCACCGGCACCAATGGCAAGACCTCGATCACCGTGTTCCTGCGCGAGATTTGGACGGCGCTGGGCAAGCGCGCAGCCAGCATGGGCACCATCGGCGTGGTGACGCCATCGGGCGCGACCAAGCTCGATCACACGACGCCGGGGCCGATCGAGCTGCACCGCATTCTCGCCGCCCTGACGCATGACGGCATCGATTGCCTCGCGGTGGAAGCCTCCAGCCACGGACTCGATCAATATCGCCTGGTCGGCACCGACATCGCGGCGGTGGGCTTCACCAACATCAGCCGCGACCACATGGATTATCACCCGACCTTCCAGGCTTATCTTGACTGCAAGCTCAGGCTGTTCCGCGAATTGGCGCGCGACGGCGCGGCGGCGATCGTCAATGCCGACAGCGATCATGCCCATGATTTCATCGCCGCCGCCAAGGCGCGCGGCCTTATGCTTCTGACGGTCGGCGAGAATGGCGAAAGCGTGAAATTGCTGGCGCGCACGCCGCACGGCGACGGTCAGTCGCTGAGCGTCGCGCACGGCGGAAAAACTTACGACATCGCGTTGCCGCTCGCCGGAGCCTTTCAGGCCTCCAACGCGCTGATGGCGGCGGCGTTCGCCATCGGCCTCGGTGAGGACGCCCGCGCCGTGTTCGGCGCGCTCGCTGCTCTCAAAGGCGCGCCGGGCCGGCTGGAAAAGGTCGCTTATGCGAAATCGGGCGCGCCGGTGTTTGTCGATTACGCCCATACGCCGGATGCGTTGGAAAATGTGCTGACGGCGCTCAGACCGCATACCAAGGGCCGCTTGTCCATCGTGTTCGGCTGCGGCGGCGACCGCGATGGGGGAAAGCGTCCACTGATGGGCGCCATGGCGGCGAAATTCGCTGACCGGGTGATCGTCACCGACGACAATCCGCGCAGTGAAGACGCCGCCGCGATCCGCAAGCAGGCATTGGCCGGGTGTCCCGGCGCGCGGGAGATCGGCGATCGTGCCGAAGCGATCCGCACCGGTATCGCGGACCTCGGCGACGGCGACGCCTTGGTCATCGCCGGCAAGGGCCACGAAAGTGGTCAGATCGTGGGCGCGACTGTCCATCCATTTTCAGATCGCGAAGAAGCGATCAAGGCCGCGATCCAGCTCGGCGGCCGCGCGGCGGAGCATAGGCAATGAGTGCGCTCTGGACATCGGCGGAGGCCGAAAGCGCGACCTTGGGCACGGCGTCGCGTCCGTTTGCGGCGAACGGCGTCTCCATCGACACCCGTACGCTCAAGGAGGGCGATCTCTATATCGCGGTGAAGGGCGAGCATCGCGACGGCCACGATTTCGTCGGCGCTGCGTTCAAGGCCAAGGCGGGCGCGGCGCTCGTCTCGCGCCGACCGGAGGGCGTTGACGGCGCATTGCTGATGGTCGCCGATACCCAGCGCGCGCTTGAAGATCTGGCCTGCGCCTCGCGCGCGCGCAGCGGTGCCAAGATCGTCGCGGTCACCGGCAGCGTCGGCAAGACGACGACCAAGGAGCTGCTGCGCCTGGCGTTCGCGGCGCTGGGGCCGACGCATGCGTCAAGTGGTTCGCTCAACAATCACTGGGGCGTGCCGCTCAGCCTCGCCGCGATGGGGCGCGAGGCCCAATTCGGCGTGTTCGAGATCGGCATGAACCATATGGGCGAAATCCACGCGCTGGTGCCGTTTGTGCGCCCGCACGTTGCGCTGGTTACCAGCGTCGCCGCCGCGCATCTGGAATTCTTCGGCAGTTGCGAAGCCATCGCCGACGCCAAATCCGAAATCTTCGAAGGTATAGCGCCGGGCGGCGCGGCGCTGATCCCCGCCGACAATCCCCATGCCGAACGGCTGATCGCGCGCGCCAAGCAATGCCATGTCGCGCGCATCCTGAGCTTCGGCGCTAAGCCGGGCAGCGACGCGCGCCTGCTCGCCTATGACGAAAGCGGCGAGGGCGCTCGCGTCAAGGCCGATATTCTCGGCCTGCCGGTCGAATTCCGCCTCGGGGCGCCCGGACGCCACATCGCCGACAACGCGCTGGGCGCGCTGCTCGCCGTTGCCGCCGCCGAGGGCGACGTGCTGAACGCCGCTGCCGCGCTCAAGGAATTTTCCGCGCTCAAGGGCCGCGGCGCGCGCTTCGCGGCTAGCGGCGTCGAGGTGATCGACGAAAGCTACAACGCCAATCCTGCATCGATGGCGGCGGCGCTGGCGCTGCTCGCCAAAGCGTCGGGCCGTCGCATTGCTGTCTTAGGTGACATGCTGGAGATGGGTTCCGACGCTCCCGCCCATCACGCCGGTCTCGCCGCCGCGATTAAGGCCGCGCACGTCGATCTCGTCTTTCTCTGCGGCCCGCTGATGCGCGCTTTGTGGGACGCTTTGCCGGCCGAACGCCGCGCCGCGTACGCGCCGACGTCGGCCGAACTCGCCCCCGAAGTCGCCTCGGCGCTCAACAGCGGAGATACGGTGCTGGTCAAAGGCTCCAACGGCAGCCGCATGTCCGTTATCATCGACGCGTTGAAGGCGCGGAAGGGCTAACCGACATGCTGTATTTTCTTTCCTACCTCGCACATGTCGACCAATACGCGTTCTTCCGCCTGTTCCGCTATCTCACCTTTCGCTCCGGCGGCGCGGTGTTGACGGGACTCTTGGTCGCCTTCTTCATGGGTCCGCCGCTGATCCGCTGGCTTAAGTTGAAGCAGGGCAAGGGGCAACCGATCCGCAGCGATGGTCCGCAGCGCCACATCGTCGAGAAGCAGGGCACGCCGACCATGGGCGGCCTGTTGATCCTCATTCCCGTGCTGTCGGCAACGTTGTTGTGGGCCGATCTGTCGAATCCCTATGTCTGGATCGTCATGTTCGTGACGCTGAGCTACGGCCTGCTCGGTTTCGCCGACGATTATCTGAAAGTCACCAAACGCTCCTCCGACGGCATCAGCGGCCGTGTGCGCCTCTTGATCGAATTCGCTGTCGCGGTGATCGCCACCTGGCTGATTATGCAGGTCGAGGAGCCGAGCCTGCGCGGCATGCTGGCGGTGCCGTTCTTCAAGGCGTTCCTGATTCCGTTCGGAATCTTCTTCGTCATGGTCGGCGGCTTCGTCATCGCCGGTTCGGCCAACGCGGTGAACTTCACCGACGGACTCGACGGCTTGGCGATCATGCCCGTGATGATCGCGGCGGGTGCCTTCGTGCTGATCGCCTATCTCGTCGGCAACGAGAAGTTCTCCGAGTATCTCCGGCTCGATTACGTGCGCGACACCGGCGAGCTTGCGGTTTTCCTGGCGGCGCTGATCGGCGCCGGTCTCGGCTTCCTCTGGTACAACGCCCCGCCCGCGATGGTGTTCATGGGCGACACCGGCTCGCTGCCGTTGGGCGGCGCGCTCGGCGCGGTGGCCGTCGCCGTCAAGCACGAGATCGTGCTCGCCGTCGTCGGCGGGCTGTTCGTCTTCGAAACCGTTTCAGTGATCGTGCAGGTGATTTCGTTCAAGCTGACGGGCAAGCGCGTCTTCCGCATGGCCCCGATCCACCATCATTACGAGCAGCTGGGCTGGAAGGAATCGACCATCGTCATCCGCTTCTGGATCATCGCGGTGGTGCTGGCGCTGGTCGGCCTTGCCACGCTGAAGTTGAGGTGAGGCTCCATTGATCCCGCTCAGCTCCTTGGCAAACAGAAAGGTCGGCGTCTTCGGGCTGGCGCGCTCGGGATTGGCGGCGGCGCGCGCGCTCAAGGCGGGCGGCGCGGAAGTCTTCGCCTGGGACGACAAGGATGAGTTGCGCCAAAGCGCGGCCGGCGAAGGCACTGTCATCTCGCCTTGGCACGACTGGCCGTGGGACAAACTCGCCGCGTTGGTCTTGAGCCCCGGCGTGCCGCTCACCCATCCCACGCCCCACGACATCGTGGTCAAGGCGCGGAGTGCGAGTGTCGAGATCATCGGCGACATCGAACTGTTCGCGCGCGAAATCGCGCACGGCGCGCCGCTGATCGCGGTCACCGGCACCAACGGCAAATCGACCACCACGGCGCTGATCGGCCACATCCTCGAGGCTGCTGGGTTCGATGCCGAGGTTGGCGGCAATATCGGCAAGCCGGCGCTCGAACTTTCTCCGCCGCGGGCGAAGACGGTCTATGTGCTCGAGATTTCCTCCTACCAGATCGACCTGTCACCCGGTCTTAAGCCCGATGTGTCGATCCTCAGCAACATCACGCCCGATCACATCGACCGCCACGGTTCGATGGATTCCTACGTCGCGGTGAAGACCAGGCTGCTGGAGCAGACGGCGAAGAGCGGCCTCAATGTCATCGGCGTTGACGATCCTCATGCCGCCGCGATCTTCACCAAGCTCTCCTCCAACGGCGGGCCGCCTTGCGTGCCGGTGTCGGTGGGCAAGGTGCTCGGCCGCGGTGTCTTCGTGCTCGACGGCGTGCTCTACGACGCCGAAGGTGAACGCGCCGCCAGGATCATGGATCTGAATTCGGCCGCGCATCTGCCCGGCGCGCACAATTGGCAGAATGCGGCGCTCGCCTATGCCGCGACCAAGCCCTACGCCAAGGATGCGCGCGTGATCGCGTCCGCCATCGCCAATTTCCCGGGGCTCGCCCATCGCATAGAAGAGGTCGGCCGCGTCGGCAAGGTGCGCTTCGTCAACGATTCCAAGGCCACCAACGCCGACGCCGCCGAACGCGCGCTGGTGTGCTTTTCCGACATTTTCTGGATCGCGGGCGGGCGGCCCAAGGAGGGCGGCATCGCGCCGCTCGCGCCGACCTTCTCGCGCATCCGCAAGGCCTATCTGATCGGCGAGGCGGCGAGCGATTTCGCGTCCAGCCTCGACGGCAAGGTCGATTACGAACTGTCCGGCACGCTTGAAAGCGCGCTGGCCGCCGCCGCGGCCGACGCATCCCATTCGCCCGCCGCCGCGCCCGTTGTCCTGTTGTCGCCGGCTTGCGCCTCGTTCGACCAGTTCCGCGATTTCGAACAGCGTGGCGACGCTTTCCGCGCGCTCGTCGCCAAGCTCGCGGCGCAGCCGGTCCGGGAGGTCTTATGAACCTGAGCCGCGCCAGCAGCAGCGAGATTTCCGACTGGTGGTGGACGGTGGACCGTCTGGCGCTCGGCGCCATGCTGGCCTTGCTCGCGATCGGCTTGATGCTCGCCGTTGCCGCCAGCCCCGCCGCCAGCGGTGGGCCGCTGACCGAAGGCAATTTCCACTACGCGGTCAGGCAGGTCGGCTTCGCCGCGCTTGCGATGTTCATCCTGTGCAGCGCGTCCATGTTGACCCCCGCCCAGGTCGTTCGCGCGGCGCTCCTACTGTTTGCCCTGGCGCTGATCGGTTCGGCCGTCGCCGCATTCGCCGGGACGCAAACCTTGGGCGCCCGGCGTTGGCTCGATCTGGGGATCATGACGTTGCAACCCTCGGAATTCCTCAAGCCGGCCTTCGCGGTGCTCGCCGCCGCGATCCTCGCCGAGCGCGCCCCCACGCGCCTTTCCAAGCCGGTCATCACATTCATGCTGCTGCTGCCCGCGCTCGCCGTGCTGCTGATGCAGCCCGACATAGGCCAGAGCTTCCTTCTGATCGCGTTGTGGGCGGCGCTGCTATTCTTTGCCGGTGTGGCGCTCAATTGGCTGTTCGCCATCGGCGGGGGAATCGCCGCGACGGGCCTGCTCGCTTTTTTGGCGTTCCAGATCATTCCCCGTTTTCAATACATCCCGCGCCGCATCGCCCAATTCTTAGACCCGGATAAGCCAGGCTATCAGGCTGGCCTTTCGCTCAAGGCCTTCGCCCATGGCGGGCTCACCGGCGTCGGCCCCGGCGCGGGGACCATCAAGTACCGGCTGCCCGACGCCCATTCCGATTTCATCTTCTCGGTGGCGGGCGAGGAGTTCGGCCTCGCCTTGTGCGCGCTGATCGCGGTCTTGTTCTGCGTACTGACGATCAGGCTGCTGCTGCGTTCGGCGGGCGCGCGCGAGCCCTTCGCGCAGCTCGCGGGCGCGGGCCTGGCGGTTGTCTTCGCCGTACAAGCGCTGGTTCATATGGACGTGGCCCTGGGGTTGCTCCCGGCCAAGGGCATGACGCTGCCCTTTATATCCTATGGCGGCTCTTCGCTGTTTGCGGTGGCGCTGACCATGGGCTTCGCCTTGGCGCTCACCCGCCGCCGTCCGCAGATCGGCACTCACGAAGAGCCGCTGTTCTCCTTCCTGGGGAGGGCGCAGGCATGACGACGGTGGTCCTCTCAACGGGCGGAACGGGCGGCCATCTGTTTCCGGCACAGGCGCTGGCGGGAGAACTCGTCCGCCGCGGCAAACAGATCGTGGTGATGACGGATTCGCGCGGCCACTCCTATACCGACGCGTTCCCTGATGCTCGGATTGAGACCGTGCCGTCGGCAGCGTTCTCCGACCGCTCGTTCCTCGGCCTGCTCGCCGCGCCGTTCGAGATCGCTGCAGGTATTATTCTCTCGCTGGTCAAGCTTTGGCGCATTCGTCCCGCGGCAGTCATCGGCTTCGGCGGTTATCCCAGCGTGCCGGTGATGCTGGCCGCCTGCATGGCGCGGCGCCCGACGGCTATCCTCAGCCCCGACGCTCTGCTCGGCCGCGCCAACCGGCTTCTCGCCGATCACGTGCGCGCCATCGCCGCCAATTTTCCGCTGGTACGGTTCAAGGCGAAGAATTTGGCGAAGGTCGTCTATACCGGCAATCCGTTGCGCCCCGAAGCGATTGCACTTGCCGGCGCGCCTTACGATGCGCCTCAGCCGGGCGGCAAGCTGAATCTTCTGGTGTTCGGCGGCAGCCAGGGCGCGCGAGTGTTTCGCGAACGGGTTCCGTCCGCCATCGAGTTGCTGCCCGCCCGGACCAAGTCACGCCTTTCCATAGTCCAGCAATGCCGACCCGAGGATGTCGACGCCGTCGGCGCCGTCTATGCCAAGATGGGCATCGAGGCGGTGGTGGCGCCGTTCTTTCGCGACATGCCCGAGCGCATCGCCTGGGCGCACCTCGTCGTGGCGCGCGCCGGAGCCGGCACGGTCAGCGAGCTTGCCGTCATCGGACGCCCCGCGATCCTGGTGCCGCTGCCCCATGCGCTCGACGACAACCAAACGCCGAACGCCGATGCGCTGGCCGAAGTCGGCGGCGGATGGCGCGTGGCGCAAAAAGACTTCACGCCGCAAAAGCTCGCACACATGCTCGAGAGCGCGTTCGCCGATCCCGCGGCGCTGGCGCGATGCGCCGCGGCGGCGCGCGCGCTGGCCAAGCCCGACGCCACACTGCGCCTCGCCGATCTGGTGGAGAAGCTGGAGGCCGGGACATGATCAAGCCCGTCCATACCCGCGTTCCCCTCGATGTCGGCGCGATCCACTTCATCGGCATCGGCGGCATCGGCATGAGCGGCATCGCCGAGATCATGCACAATCTGGGCTACAAGGTTCAGGGTTCGGATTCGGCGGATGGCACCAATGTGCGCCGCCTGCGCGCCATGAAGATCCCGGTCGCGATCGGCCATTCGCCGGACAATCTCAAGGACGCCGCTGTCGTCGTCTATTCCTCGGCGGTGAAGCCAGGCAACGTCGAATTCGACGCGGCGCGCCTCAAAGGCCTGCCGCTGGTGCGCCGCGCCGAAATGCTGGCCGAGATCATGCGGCTCAAATCCTGTATTGCCGTGGCGGGCACCAACGGCAAGACCACGACCACGACGATGGTGGCGGCGCTGCTCGATGCCGGCGGGCTCGATCCCACCGTGGTCAACGGCGGCATCATCAACGCCTACGGCACCAATGTGCGGCTGGGCGAAGGTGAATGGGTGGTCGTGGAAGCCGACGAAAGCGACGGCACCTTCCTTCGCTTGCCGGCGATGGTCAGCGTCGTCACCAATATCGACCCCGACCATCTCGATTATTACGGCAGCTTCGACAAGATGCGCGACGCCTTCCAGCGCTTCGTCGAGAACGTGCCGTTCTACGGCTTCGCGGTGCTCTGCATCGATCATCCCGAGGTCCAGGCGATGGTCGGGCGCATCGTCGACCGCCGCCTCGTCACCTACGGCCTGTCGCCGCAGGCCGATGTGCGCGCGGTGAACGTCAGCTTCTCCGAAGGCGCCTCGCACTTCGACGTGGTATTCACCAATCGCCTCAAGGGCACCGAAACGCGCCTCGATCGCCTCGTGCTGCCGATGCCGGGCGAACATAACGTGCAGAATTCTCTTGCCGCGCTCGCGGTAGCGCGCGAGCTCGGCGTGAAGGAGGAGACCATCCGCCGCGCGCTCGGCGCGTTCAAAGGCGTCAACCGGCGCTTCACCAAGGTCGGCGAGTGGAACGGCGCCGCGATCATCGACGATTACGCCCACAACCCGTTCAAGATCGCTGCCGCTTTGAAGGCCGCGCGCCAGGCGTATAGCGGCCCCATCGTCGCCATCGTCCAGCCGCACCGCTACACCCGCTTGCGCGATACGTTCGAGCAGTTCGCCCAATGCTTGAACGACGCCGACGTGGCCGTCATTGCCCCGGTATATCCCGCAGGCGAAGCCTCCATCGAAGGGTTCAATCGTGACAGCTATGCCGAAGCCTTGCGCGGGCACGGCCACCGCAACGTCCAGACCGTCGACGGCGAGGCCGATCTGGCGGCGGCGATAGCGCCCCACGCCAAGCCGGGCGGCGCAATCGTCCTGTTGGGCGCGGGCTCGATCACCCATTGGGCGCACGGGCTACAGGCGGCGCTCGAAAAGCTGGAGGGCAAGGCGTGATGCAAAGCCGTCCATGCGATGCTCTTCCTCCGGTCCGAGGCAGCTACACCCACGGCGCGCCGCTGAAGGATTTGGTGTGGTTCCGCGCCGGCGGCCCGGCGGAAGTGCTGTTCCGCCCGGCCGATGCCGACGACCTCGCGACGTTCCTTGCCGCCCGGCCCGCCGGGATACGCGTTCTGGTGATCGGCGTCGGCTCCAATCTTCTAATCCGCGACGGCGGCATACCCGGCGTGGTGATCCGCTTGCCGTCGTCGTTCGGCAAAGTCTCGGTGGACGGGATGCGCATTCGCGCCGGTGCCGCGGCGCTCGATTCTGCCGTCGCGCGAGGGGCGGCGGACGGCGGTATCGCGGGGCTGGAATTCCTGCGCGGCATTCCTGGAACGATCGGCGGCGCGCTCAGGATGAACGCGGGCTGCTATGGACGCGAGGTCCAGGATATCTTCATTGAAGCCACCGCCATCGATGGCGCGGGCAACAAGCATGTGCTTTCGCCCGCCGACATGGGATTTGCCTATCGCAAATCCTCGTTGCCGGAGGATTTCATTTTTGTCGAGGCGCTGATCGAAGGAACCAGCGACGATCCCGCCGCCATCCGCGCCCGCATGGACAAGATGATGGCCGAGCGCGAAGCCGCTCAGCCGGTGAAGTCGAAGACCGGCGGCTCGACCTTCAAGAATCCGCCCGGCCACAAGGCCTGGCAGTTGATCGAGGATGCGGGTTGCCGCGGGCTCAGCGTCGGTGGCGCGCAGGTCTCCGAAAAGCACTGCAATTTCCTCATCAACAACGGCGATGCAACAGCCGCCGAGATCGAAGCGCTAGGCGAAGGGGTCCGCGCCCGCGTGAAGGCCAAGTTCGGCATCGAACTGGAATGGGAAATAAAAAGGGTGGGTGTGCCATGACACGGGTTGCGGTGCTTCTGGGCGGGCGTTCGGCGGAGCGCGAAGTCAGCCTCACGTCAGGCGCTGGCTGCGCCAAGGCGCTGCGCGACGAAGGTTTCGACGTGGTCGAAATCGATCCGCAAGCCGCCGATCTTGCCGCCCAGCTCAACGCCGCCAAGCCGGATGTGGTGTTCAACGCGCTGCATGGCCGCTGGGGCGAGGACGGCTGCGTCCAAGGTCTCTTGGAATTGCTGCGCATTCCCTACACCCATTCGGGCGTGCTGGCGTCCGCGCTCGCCATGCACAAGCAGCGCGCCAAGGATGTGTTCGCCGCCGCCGGCCTGCCTCTGGTCAAATCCATCGTGGTGGATCGAAAGGCCGCGGCCGTAGCGCACTTGATGGAACCTCCCTATGTCGTGAAGCCGGTGAACGAAGGCTCTTCGGTCGGCGTTTTCATCATCCGCAAGGGCGACAACCGCCCGCCCGCGGCGCTCGGCAGCGACCAATGGAACCTCAGCGACGCGATGATGGTCGAGGAATTCGTACCGGGCCGCGAGCTGACCGTCGCCGTGATGGGGGCGAAGGCACTGGCGGTCACCGAGATCACCACCAATCTCGAATTCTACGATTACGAAGCGAAATACGCCGCCGGCGGTTCGATCCACACCTTGCCGGCGAAGATTCCCGCCGCCGTGGCCGAAGAAGCGATGCTCCTCGCCGAGCGGGCGCATGGGGCGCTCGGCTGCCGCGGCGTGTCGCGCACCGATTTTCGCTACGACGACACTCAGGGCAAGCATCGCCTGGTCGTGCTCGAGGTCAACACCCAGCCCGGCATGACGCCGACCTCCCTGGTTCCCGAACAGGCCGCTCTGAGCGGCATGAATTATCGCGCGCTGTGTCGCTGGCTGGTGGAGGACGCCTCGTGCGAGCGTTGACCAAGGCACCGAAGAATCGCGACGGGCGCAGCCGGACGGGCCGCGCTCCGGCGCGCGGCGCCGCGCGCGGCGCGGTGCAACCTGCCGGTCGGCGCAGAAAACCGCCTGGCCTGATCGCGCGTCTCTTCGGACGGCTGCGCGCCTTTATTTCCTTCCGCAGTCCGATGCTGGCGATGACACTCGGCCTTGTCGTGTTAACCGCGCTCGCCGCGCTGTTCGTCAGCGGCGTGATCGGCCGCAGTGTCCACCGCGCGAGCGCCGCCGTCGATGCGCTGGTCGACGATGCAGGATTCGGCATCGCCAAGCTGCATCTTGCCGGCAACAGGCGCACCGCGCCGGTAACGATTGAGGCCGCCTTGGGCTTGGAGCCGGGTCAATCGATGTTCAGCGCCGATCTGCCGGGTGCGCGCGCCCGCTTGCTCAGGCTTCCCTGGGTGTCCACGGCCGAAGTCAAGCGCCGCTACCCTGACGACATCTCCGTGCGGATCGTCGAGAAGCAGCCCTACGCGCGCTGGCAATCGCCCAGCGGGCTCTATGTGGTGGAGCGCTCGGGCGGTCTGATCACCAATCGCGACGTCGGCGCCTTTGCCAACCTGCCTCTGCTAGCGGGCGACGGCGCGCCGAAGGCGGCGGCGGAATTTGTCGATGCGGTCGCGCATCACCGCGCCATCGCCGCGCGCGTCAAGGCTTATCAATACCAGTCGGGCCGCCGCTGGAACCTGCTGCTCGATGACGGCGTCCTGGTCAAGCTGCCGGAAAACGGCTGGCGCAAGGAACTGGACGCACTCGACGCGCTGATCGTCGACAAAGGCATTCTGGAACGCGACTTGGCGGAAATCGATCTCAGGTCGCCGACGCAATTCTTCTTCGTCACCAAATCCGGCGAGCAGAAGGACAAGAAGACCGACCGCGGGAGGGCGATCTGATGGGTGAAACGGTGCGGCTCAAAACCTCTGGCGAGATCCCGGCTTACCGGCCGGGACTGGTGGCGGCGCTCGATATCGGCACCTCGAAAATCGTTTGCCTCATCGCGCGCGCCGAACAAGGTACGCTGCGCGTGCTGGGCGCCGCGTTGCGCGAAAGCCAGGGCCTGCGCGCCGGCACGGTGACCGGCATGGCGCTGGCCGAGGAATCGATCCGCGATTGCGTGGCCGCGGCGGAAAACACGGCCGACGCGCGCATCCAGAACGTGCTCGTCTCCATCAATTGCGGCGGACCCAGAAGCCTGACCTCGCGCGCGGCGATGGATGTTGGCGGCGCCTTGGTCTCGGACGCGCATCTGCGCGCACTTCTGGCCGACGGGCGCGCCAGGTGCGCTGCCGAGGGCTACGAGATCATCCAAAGCGCGCCGACCAGCTATACGGTCGACGAGGCGCGCGGCGTGCGCGACCCCTCGGGCATGTTCTGCCAGCATCTGGGCGTTTCGATGCACGCCGTGGCGGTCAAGCCCTCGCCGCTGGCCAATTTAAAGTTGGCGGTACAGCGGTGCCATCTGAATGCCGCGAGCGCGTTGTTCGCGCCGTTCGCCAGCGGACTGGCCGTTCTCGCCGACGACGAAAAGCAGCTCGGCGCGACGGTGATCGACATGGGCGGCGGGGTCACTTCCATCGCCGTCTTCCTCGAAGGCCATTTGGTCCATGCCGATGTCGTGCCGATCGGCGGCGAGCAGGTGACCGCCGATCTCGCCCGCATGTTGTCGGCGCCGCTCTCGGCGGCGGAACGCACAAAAGTGCTGCACGGGGCGGCGCTCGGCGATCTGGAGATCGGCGCCGACGTCGTCGCCGTACCGCAGATGGGCGAAAGCGGCGAGGAAAGCGATCTGCGCGTGCCGCGCTCGATGCTGACGCGCATTATCCAGGCTCGCCTGGAGGAGATTTTCGCCGAGGTGCAGACGCGGCTGCGCGCCTCGGGCTACGACGTCGCCGCGGGGCGCCGCTTGGTGCTCACCGGCGGGGCCTGCCAACTCGCCGGGATGCGCGAATTGGCCGGGCGCGTCCTCAATAAGCAGGTGCGCATAGGTCGGCCGCAGGCGATCGCCAGCGGCTTGCCGGCGTCGGCTGGCGGACCGGACTACGCCACGGCGATAGGACTTTTGGTCGCCGGCGCGACGATGCCGCCGGACGTTCTCAATCCCGAGGCAGCGAATTTGCCCGCCGAGGCGGGCTCGAAAGGCTGGCTCGCCCGGTTGACCGGCGGGCTCATCCGGTGATTCAACAAAGAAGAGACTGATTCGTTTGGGCTAGTGGTGCGTGAAATGGCGATAAACAAAGGCGAAGCCAAGGAGAGTAACCATGTCGATCACGTTTAAGGCGCCCGAAACGAAGGAACTGCGTGCGCGGATCACGGTATTGGGCGTTGGCGGCGCCGGCGGCAATGCGGTCAACAACATGATCGCGGCCAAGCTCGAAGGCGTGGACTTCGTGGTGGCGAACACCGACGCCCAGGCGCTCAGCCAGTCCAAGGCCGAGCGGCGCATCCAGCTCGGCGTGCATGTCACCGAGGGGCTCGGCGCGGGCGCTCAGCCCGATGTCGGGCGCGCCGGAGCCGAGGAGTCGATGGACGAGATCATGGAGCAGCTGGTCGGCGCGCACATGGTGTTCATCACCGCGGGCATGGGCGGCGGCACCGGCACCGGAGCGGCACCCGTCATCGCGCGGGCCTTGCGCGAGCAGGGGATCCTCACCGTCGGCGTGGTGACCAAGCCGTTCGCCTTCGAGGGCGACAAGCGCATGCGCATCGCCGAAAAGGGCGTCGACGAGCTGCAACAGTTCGTCCACACGCTGATCGTCATTCCCAACCAGAACCTGTTCCGCGTCGCCAACGAACGCACCACCTTCGCCCAGGCCTTCGCCATGGCCGACGACGTGCTGCATGCGGGCGTGCGCGGCGTCACCGAGCTGATCGTCCGGCCGGGCCTGATCAACCACGATTTCGCCGATCTCAAGAGCGTGGTTTCCGAGATGGGCAAGGCGATGATGGGCACGGGCGAGGCCGAAGGCGAAGACCGCGCGCTGAAAGCCGCCGACATCGCCATCTCCAACCCGCTGCTTGACGATGTCTCGATGAAGGGCGCGCGCGGCGTGCTGATCAACGTCACCGGCGGCCCGGACCTCACGCTGTTCGAGGTCGAATCCGCCGCGAACCGCATCCGTGCCGAGGTCGATCCAGATGCCAACATCATTTTCGGCAACACGATCCTCGACGAGATGGAAGGGCGCATCCGCGTCTCGGTGGTCGCCACCGGCATCAACGCGGGCGAGATGCGCCTGCCCAGGAACGTCGAACCGCTGCGCCCCCATATCAAGCCGCTGGGACGCTTGCCCGAAGTGACGGCGGAACCGCAGCAGGAAAATCCCGTCCATCGCCAGGTCGAAGCGCTGGCCGACGAACTCGGCGCCGAACAATCGCCCGCCGAAGCGATGATCCTGGGCGGCGAGGAAGCGCCGCGCGAACCGATCGGCGAAGAAGACATCCCGCCGATGCCCGTTGCGCTCCGCCCGATGCACGAGCCAACGCGCGAAGCGATCCGTCCCCAACCAGAGAAGAGGGGCTGGGGCCTGTTCGGCCGCAAGCCTAAGGAAGAAGCGAAAATCGAGCCGGCCGCCCGTCCCCAGCGCGCCACGTCGCAGGTGATGAGCCGTCCCGAAGCGCCGACGGGTCCCAAGCCCGACGATCTCTTCCCCGAGCACAAGCGCGACGAACAGTTCGAAATCCCGGCCTTCCTCAGAAGGCAGCAGAACTGACAAGGGCGTTTTGGAAAACAGGGCGGCAGGGTTCCTGCCGCCCTTTCGCTTAGTGCATCACCACGCGCGAGAGCCATCCCTCCCAGAAGTCGAGGCTCGCATGAGCCAGCATGCCGATGCGCAGAGTCTTGCGCCAGGCCGCAACCGCGCCGAACAGGATGCCGAGCACCACGATTTCCGCTGTGGGTTTCAGGCCTTGATAGGAGTGCATCACGCCGAACAGCGCGGCCTGTCCGACGACTGCGACGACAGAGCTGTTGGTCAGGGCGAGAAACTGGCGCTGGGCATAGCCCCGGAAGACGAACTCCTCGCAGAACCCGGCGGTGACGCAGGTGAAGAGCCATACGCCGACTTCCAGCGGTGTCTGCGGTAACAGATTTTCGATGGATTTGGCATCAGTCGCCCCCGCCAGTTGGGAAAGTCCCCAGGTGGCGGCGAGCAGCACGCCGAAGAACGTCGCCGACAAAGCGAGGTCGCACAAGACGATAAGCGGGTTCGACCAGCGCCCGCCGACGATCTCCGCCATGCGACCGCCGTGCGCGCGGATGCCGCGCCAAACGAAGAAGAACAGCAGCCAGTCGAGGCCGCTTGCGGCGAGATAGATCGGCAGCGCGCTCGCATGCGACGCCACCAACGCACCACCTGCGGAAGGCTGGCCTTGTGCGGTGAGGCCTGCTGCGGTCACGCCCGCGACGATCACGAGAAAGATCAGCGAATGCTCCCAGCTTGCGACTTTCGGGTGTGTGTCGGTGGTCATTTGGATGCCCTCTTTCTTTGGACCTCGGGCACCAAGAAAAGCCGGTTGAAATAGTCGAGCGCTTCGGTGGTGCGTTTCTTGTCACGGGTGGCGAGATATTCGAACAGAAGCCCATCGACGACAGCGGCGCAGAGTGTTGCAATCATGCGCTTCTCGTTCGAGGCAGGCAGAGAGGCTTCTATAAGATCAAGCCATCCCGCGGAGCTTCCCTTCAGGTGATGCTCGTAGGCTGTAGGGTTCTGCGCCGCCAGAATCTGCGCCTCGAACAACAGACGGATGTAGCGGATATTGGCGGGATGGATCGTCCAGGCCCAGAATGCCGGCATGAGCCCGGCGGTCTTTTTCGTCGCGGAATCACTCACGAGGCGAACGAAGGACTTCTGAATCCGGGCTTGGAGCTCCTCCATCACCGCCGCGATGAGGGCGTCCTTGGAGCCGAAATGATAGACAAGCAGTCTCGCGCTGGTTCCGATTTCGTCGGCCAGGGGGCGCAGCGACAGCCCGGCCACCCCGTGTTCCAGGAAATAATCCAGGGCTTTCTTGACGAGTTCGTCGCGCCGCTCGCTCATGTAACAAGTGTTACATGAAACGACTGTTACATGCAATCGGAACTTGAGGCCCGGCCGCCGGGCGGCCTAGGGGGAAGCGGGCGTTTTGTGCTAACCAACGCCTATGCCGATGCGCCACACCATCGCCCGCGAAGTCGCCGCCGAAGGGATCACGCTGCATTCGGGCACCCAGGTGCGCATGATGCTGGCGCCTGCCAGGGCCGGCACCGGCGTCCTGTTCCGCCGGACCGATCTGGACGGCGCGGAAGTCCAGGCGCGCTACGATGCGGTGGCCGAGACCAATCTGGGCACCATGCTGGCGGCCGGACGCGCCAAGGTCGGCGTGGTCGAGCATCTGATGGCCGCCGTCGCCGGGGCCGAGATCGACGATCTGCTGGTCATCCTGGACGGGCCCGAGCCGCCGATCCTGGACGGCGACGCGCTTTCCTATCTGGAGCTGCTCGACAAGGCGGGGCTCAAGGAACAGCCCGCGCCGCGTGGCGCGATCAAGGTACTGAAGCGGGTGGAGGTTGCGCACAAGGACGGCCGCGCCGCGCTGGCCCCCGCCGACGCCGCGGCCTATGAGATGGAGATCGAGTTTCACTCTGCCGCCGTCGGCAAGCAGCGCTACTCGTTTTCATTCTCGCCGCAAGGCTTCCGCCGCGAGATCGCCCCGGCGCGCACCTTCGGGTTCCTGACCGAGCTGGAGATGCTGAAGGAGATGGACCGCGGCCACGGCGCCTCGCTCGAGAACACGCTCGCCATCGACGGCGACAAGCTCATCAATCCCGCGCTGATGCGCTTTCCCGACGAGTTCGTCCGCCATAAGATTCTGGATGCCATCGGCGATATGGCGCTGGCCGGCGCGCCCCTGATCGCGCGTTTCGAGGGGCTGCGCTCCGGCCACGCCCTCAACAACGCTTTGCTGCGCACCTTGTTCGCGGACGACGCCAATTACCGCCGCACACCCTAAGATTTCCTTTTTGTGACAGGCAGTTAAGGGCCAAGAAGCGGGCCTGGCGGCGTCCGTGCATCCCTCTGGACCTAGCTTTAGCCAAGGTGGCATAAGGGGCCGACCTCCTGGACGGAAACAATCGATGACGCTCTCGAAGGGCCTTGCGCGCGCAGTCCTGGCCTTGCTCGTTCTTGCGGGTGCGCCGGGCTGCAGCTGGCTCAAAGGCTCCTCCGACGCACCGAAGGATGCTCCCTACCTGGAACGCCCGATCGATCAAATCTATTCGACGGCATGGAAAAGCGTTCGCAGCGGCGACTGGGACAATGCCGGCAAGCAGTTCGCGGAAGTCGAGCGCCAGCATCCCTATTCGATCTGGGCGCGCCGGGCGATGCTGATGAGCGCCTTCTGCTATTACCAGGCGAACAAATACACCGATGCGATCTCGACCGCCGACCAGTACATTTCGCTCCATCCCGGAAGCAAGGAGGTCGCCTACGCCTTTTATTTGAAGGCGATCTCGCTCTACGAGCAGATCGTCGACGTCGGCCGCGACCAGACCAACACCGAGGCCGCCCTGGTCGCGCTTCAGGACGTCGTTCAGCGCTTCCCGGATTCCGAATACGCCCGCGACGCCACGCTCAAGATCGACCTGACGATGGACCACCTGGCCGGCAAGGAGATGGAGGTCGGCCGCTACTATCTGCACGACGGCGATTATATCGGCGCGATCAACCGCTTCCGCGTTGTGGTCGAGCAGTACCAGCGCACCTCCCAGATCGCCGAGGCCCTGGAGCGGTTGACCGAGGCCTATTTCGCGCTCGGGGTCGACAAGGAAGCGCAAACCGCCGCCGCCGTTCTGGGCGCGAATTATCCCGGCAGTCCATGGTATCAAGATGCCTATGATCTTCTAAAAGGTCACAATCTGAAGCCTGAGGAAGACAAGGGCTCATGGATCAGCAGGGCGTTCTCCAAGATTCTCTAGCGGGGCGGCGATGCTCGCGGCGCTGACGGTGCGCGACATTGTGCTGATTGAAACGGCGGCGCTGGAATTCGTCGCCGGACTCAACGTGCTGACCGGCGAGACAGGGGCGGGCAAGTCCATCCTGCTCGACGCGCTCGGGCTGGCCGCAGGCGGTCGCGGCGGCGGGCGCGCCAGCGTGCGTCCGGGCGCGGCGCAGGGCTCGGCGACTGCCGTCTTCGAACCGCCCGCTAAGCATCCCTCGCGAAGCCTGCTGGCCGATCAGTCCATCGCAGCCAATGGCGAGATCGTCCTGCGCCGCACGCTTGCCGCCGACGGGCGCACGCGCGCCTTCGTCAACGATGAGCCGGTCGGTGTGGCGCTGCTCAAGGACATCGGCGCCTCGCTCTTGGAAGTGCACGGCCAAGCTGACGACCGCGGGCTGTTCGACACCGCGACGCACCGCGCCTTGCTCGACGCCTTCGGTTCGCACGATGGGTTGGCGCAGGAAGTTGCCGCGCGCTTCGCCGCCTACGACGCCGCCCGCACTGGGCTTGAGGATTTGCGCCGGGCGCAGGCTAGCGCTTCGGCCGATGCCGATTACGTCAAGGCCGCGGCGGACGAACTCGCCGCGCTCGATGCGCAAGAGGGCGAGGAAGCCTCGCTCGCCGCCGAGCGCGCGCTGTTGATGAACGCCTCGCGCATCGTCGAGGAATTGTCGGCGGCGGCGGAATTGCTGTCGGGCGAGCGCGGCGCCGAAGCCTCGCTGGCATTGGCGCTGAAGCGCCTCACGCGGATGAACGAAGAGGGGCGCAAGGCCGCCGCCGCGGCCGAGGCCGCGTTGGAACAGGCTTACGCCTCGGCCGAGGAAGCGCGCCGCGAACTCGACGCGTTGCTGACCAGGCTGGACGCCGATCCCGCCGATCTGGAGCGCAAGGAGGAACGGCTGTTCGCCATCCGCGCCGCGGCGCGCAAATACGCCGTCCCGCCGGACCGATTGCCGGTTGTTCTCGCCGATTTCCGTGCCCGGTTGGAGGCGCTCGATCTAGGCGGCGGCAAGCTTAAGGAAGCCGAGGCCGCCGTCGCTGCGGCGCGAACGGCGTATCTGGAAGCGGGCAAGCGCTTATCGGAGGCGCGCAAAAAGGCGGCGCGAGACTTGGAAGCGGCGGTCGCGGAAGAGTTGACGCCATTGAAGCTCGGCCATGCGAGGTTCCGCGTGGCGCTGACTCCGCTCGACGAGGGAAGCGCGCAAGGGTTGGAGCGGGTGGCGTTCGAGGTCGCGACCCTGGAAGGCGCGCCGTTTGGCCCGCTGACCAAGATCGCCTCGGGCGGCGAGTTGGCGCGGTTTTCGCTGGCGATCAAGGTCTCTCTGGCGCAAAGCGCGCCGCCCGCGGCGCTGGTGTTCGACGAAGTCGACCGCGGGGTCGGCGGCGCGGTTGCCGATGCGGTGGGCGTACGCCTGCAGCGCCTGGCACAGACCACGCAGGTTTTGCTTGTCACGCACTCGCCGCAAGTCGCCGCGCGCGCCGGGCGACACTTCCGCATCAGCCGCAAAGGCGACAAGCTGGCGGTCGAACTGCTCGACGACGAGGCGCGGCTGGAAGAGGTCGCCCGCATGCTGTCGGGCGCTGCCGTCACCGAGGAAGCGCGCGCCGCCGCGCGCCGCCTGCTCGCCGAAGCGCAGACGGCGCCCAAGAAGGCTCGCAAGCGGGCATGACAGCGCCGGTCGACAAACTCACCGCCGCCCAGGCCGCGAAAGAACTCGAAAAGCTGGCGCGCGAGATCGCGGAACACGACCGGCGTTACCATGGCGAGGATGCCCCCACCATTTCCGACGCCGACTACGACGCGCTACGGCGGCGCAATGGAGAGATCGAAGCGCGCTTTCCCGCTCTCGTGCGCCCAGATAGCCCAAGCCATCGCGTCGGCGCCAAGCCGTCGGAGAAGTTCGGCAAGGTCATCCACCGTGTTGCGATGCTGTCACTCGATAACGCCTTCGCCGACGAGGACATCGCCGACTTCGCCGCCCGCGTCCGCCGCTTTCTTGGCCTCAAAGAGGATGACGACCTCGTCTTCACCGCCGAACCCAAGATCGACGGGCTGTCCGCCTCGCTGCGGTACGAAGACGGCGTCTTCGCGCAGGGCGCCACGCGCGGCGACGGTGCGGAAGGCGAGGACATCACCGCCAATCTGCGCACGTTGAAGGACATTCCGCTGCGCCTGACCGGCAAGCCGCCCGCGCTGCTCGAAGTGCGCGGCGAAGTCTATATGACCCACAAGGATTTCGCGGCGCTCAACAAACGCCAGGAAGCGGCGGGCGAAAAGGTCTTTGCCAATCCGCGCAATTCCGCGGCCGGTTCGGTGCGTCAGCTCGATCCGTCGATCACCGCGGCCCGCCCGCTGCATTTCTTCGCTTATGCCTGGGGCGAGGCAAACAAGCTTCCCGCCAAGACGCAATGGGACATGCTGGGAGCGTTCAAGGAGTACGGCTTCCGCGTCAATCCGCTGGTGCGCCGTTGCAAGACGACGGACGAATTGCTCGCCTTCTATCGCGATATCGAAGCCAAGCGCGCGAGCCTCGGCTACGACATCGACGGCGTGGTTTATAAGGTAGACGATCTCGGGCTCCAGGAGCGGCTGGGCTTCGTGTCGCGTTCGCCGCGCTGGGCCATTGCGCACAAATTTCCCGCCGAGCAGGCCGAGACGGTGCTCGAAGGAATCGACATCCAGGTCGGGCGCACCGGCAAGCTGGCGCCGGTGGCGCGGCTGAAACCCGTCACCGTCGGCGGCGTGGTGGTGTCGAACGCCACGCTGCACAACGAGGACGAAATCGCCCGCAAGGATGTGCGCATCGGCGACACGGTGGTGATCCAGCGCGCCGGCGACGTGATCCCCCAGATCGTGCGGGTGATCGCGGAGAAGCGCCCGCGCGGCGCCAAGCCTTACGAATTTCCGAAGACATGCCCCGCCTGCGGCAGCCATGCGCTGCGCGAGGTGGACGAGAAGACCGGCAAGGAAGACGTCGACCGGCGCTGCACCGGCGGGCTGATCTGCCCGGCGCAGGCGGTGGAGCGGCTCAAGCATTTCGTGTCGCGCGACGCCTTCGACATCGAGGGGCTGGGCGGCACCACCATCGAACTGCTCCACGACAAGGGCTTGCTCAAGGAACCGGCTGACATTTTCGCGCTGACGCGCAAACCCGCGCAGGTGAGCAATCTGCTGGCGGAACATCGCGCGGCGCTAAGCGAGGCCCGGCGCGAAAAGGAAGGCAAGGAACCCATCAAGGCGAAGGCGAAGAAGGACGAGGAAAAAGAAGACAAGGTCGTCGAGAACCTGATCGCCGGGATCGAGCGACGCCGCGAAATCGGGCTCGACCGCTTCATCAACGCGCTCGGCATCCGCCATGTCGGCGAGACCACGGCCAAGCTGATCGCCCGCAATTTTCACACGCTTGATGCGTTCGTGGAGGCGATGGAGAGCGATCACGCGGTGACCGATCTCGACGCCATCGAGGGCGTGGGCGAAACGGTGGCTGAGGCGATCAAGGATTTCTTCGACGAGCCGCACAATCGCGCCGTCGTCAAGCATCTCGCCAAGGAAGTAACGGTGACGGAAGTGACCGCGCCCGCCGCGTCGGGGTCGCCGGTGGCCGGCAAGACGGTGGTCTTCACTGGCACGCTCAAGAAGATGACGCGGCCCGAAGCCAAGGCGCGCGCCGAAGCGTTGGGTGCGAAGGTTGCCAGTTCCGTTTCGAAAAAGACCGATTTGGTCGTCGCCGGGCCGGGCGCTGGCTCCAAGTTCGCCGATGCGCAGAAATTCGGCGTCACGGTGATCGACGAAGACGGTTGGCTGAAGCTGATCGGCGGCTAGATCACGCCCACTTGACTGCGCTCTCGGGCATTTCCACCACCGCGACGTCATACTTCTCGATCATCGGCATGAGGATAGCTTCCAGCTCGTTCTTCCAGAGCGGGCCTTCGTAGAACTGCGCCTTCATCGGCTCGCGCAACGCCATATCAGGAAAACCACGCATGAAGAAGAAGGTGTCGTCATCCTCGACCGACAGGAAGGGCCCGGCGAGTTTCATTCCGATTTCATGGTGCGCGGGCGCCGATTTCGTACGGAAGATTTCGAGAAAACGCGCGCGCAATCCCGGCTTGATCTTGTAGGTCCGCATTTCGACGATCATCGTCACACCCAATTCACCGCGTCTTCCGGCATTTCCACGGCGACCACGTTGTATTCTTCCAGATTCGGCATGAAGGCGTCGGCGAGTTCGTTTTTCCACGCCGCGCCGCCGTAAAACTGGCCCGACATCGTCTCGCGTGCGGCGGCGTTAGGAAATCCGCGCATCCAGAAGATCGTTGTCTCGTCCTCGACCGAGGCGTAAGGCCCCCAGCACCTCACACCGATCCGCTTAAGTTCATCGAACCCCTTGGTCCGCAGAACCTCCAGGACCTTCGGCCGCGTGCCGGGTTTCAACTTGTAGGTTCGCGTTTCGACGATCATGTCCGATCTCCTCTATCGCGTCCTTTCGCCATCCACCAAAATAGCAGTGGGCCAGTCAATAAGAGAATCCACACCAGGATCACAATCCATACCACCGAGGAGATTATGTATCCCATTCCATAACCCTGACCCCACATACCACTGACCGTTGCGGTAATTACCAAAAGCGAAAGCACGCAAGCGAATATCACAGCAGCGATGAACCGCCTTTTGTATTTATTGCTAGGTGCACTCATATTCGCAGTCACACCGACTTTGTCGCCTGCACCAGCCACGCGCGCGTTTCGTCGTCCACCAGCCGCTCGAGCTTTTCGCGCACCCGGGCGTGATAGGCGTTGAGCCAGCCGCGCTCGTCCTCGGTCAATAGCGAAACCTCCACTAACGCCAGATCGATCGGCGCCAGTGTGATGGTCTCGAACTCCATCATCTTGCGGTCCGTCGTCGCAGGAAGTTCGCGCACCACGATCAGATTCTCGATGCGGATGCCGTATTCGCCCGCCTTGTAATAGCCCGGCTCGTTGGAGACGATCATGCCGGGCATCAGCGGCTGCGCGATCTGCCGCTTGGAGATGTTCTGCGGCCCTTCGTGCACCGACAGATAGCTGCCGACGCCGTGGCCGGTGCCGTGATCGTAATCGAGCCCAGCCTCCCATAGCGGCCTCCGGGCAAAGGCATCGAGCGCTGCGCCGGTGGTGCCCTCGGGAAACTTCACGGTGGCGAGCGCGATATGGCCCTTCAGCACGCGGGTGAAGCGATCCTTCATCTCGGGCGTAGGCTTGCCCACGATGATGGTGCGCGTCACGTCTGTGGTGCCGTCGGGATATTGCCCGCCGGAATCGATCAGATAGATCTCGTCGCGCTTGATCGGAAAATTGGAGGAACGCGTCACGCGATAGTGCGGGCTCGCCGCATGGCCCGCCGCCGCCGAAATGGAATCGAATGAGAGATCGCTGAGCGAGCCGGACGCCTTGCGAAATCCTTCCAAGGTTTCCGAGGCGCTGATCTCGGTCAATTGTCCGCCCGGCGCCTCGCGCGCGAACCAGCAAAGGAAGCGCGACAACGCCGCCCCGTCGCGGATATGCGCCTTGCGCGCGCCCTCCAATTCGACGGAATTCTTGCAGGCCTTGGCGAGCTGGCATGGATCGGCCAGGCGCAGGATCTTGGCGCCGGCACTGTTCAGCCGGTCAAAGATCGCCGAGGCCCCGGTTCCCGGATCGGCCGCCACGGTCTTGCCCTTGAAGCCGTCGAGCGCGGCAGAGAATTCCTCCGGCGGGCGCAGCCGCACCGAATTGCCCAGATGCTGGAGCAGCTCGGGCGAGCTTTTGCGTTCGTCCATGAACAGGTCGGTGGACCCGTCGGCGCCCAGGATCGCGAACGACAGCGCGAACGGGGTGTGCGGCACGTCGGCGCCGCGGATGTTGAGCAGCCAGCAGATCGAATCCGGCATGGTCAGCACGACCGCGTCTGCGCCCTTCTTCTTGGTCTCCTCGGCAACACGGGTGCGCTTGGCTTCGGCGCCTTCGCCGGCCAGCGCCATGCCGTGCGCCACCGCCTTGGCCACGGGAGCCGGCGGCTGATCGCTCCACACCGCGTCGATCGGATTGCTCGGACAGGCGACGAGTTCCGCGCCGGCCTTGGCTGCCGATTTCTTCAAGACCTCCACCGCGGCGGCGGTGTGCAGCCACGGATCGTAGCCGAGTTTCATGCCCTTGGCGGCGTTGGTTTCGATCCACGCCGCGGGGCCTTCCGTGACCAGATCGCGCGGCTCGAACAGCTTGGTGTCGGTCTGGGCGCGGACCTGCAGCGTGTAGCGCCCGTCGACGAAGACCGCGGCCTTGTCCGCCAGCACGACGGCGGAACCCGCCGAACCGGTGAAGGCGGTCAGCCAGGCCAGCCGTTCGGCGCGCCCCGGCACATATTCGCCCTGATGCTCGTCGGAGCGCGGCACGATGAAGCCGTTAAGGCCGCGCTGTTTGAGTTCGCCCCGAAGGGCCGCAAGACGGGGCGCGCAGGTCGCCGCGTCGGACTGGTCGTCGTAGCTTTGGAAAGGTTTGTCCATGCGCGGGAGGTTAGCGCCGGGCGCGCGGTCTCTCAAGCACCAGCGCCGACCAAGAGCCGTCGCGGCGCACCGCGCGCAAGATCAGGCCGTGGGGACGGTAGAATGCGACAACAAGATTCGCATGCCAGTGCATCAGGCCCGAAAGCACAAGCACGCCGCCGGGCGCGAGCGCACGGGCAATGGCGGGGGCGAGGCGCGTCAACGGTCCGGCCAGGATGTTGGCCACAATCAGGTCGAACGGAGCGCGCCGTGCGATCGCCGGGTTGGTCAGCCCGTCGGCCACCACGGCGCGGACCCACGGCGCCTCGACGTTGATCGCGGCATTTTCGCGGGTGATTTCCACCGCGACCGGATCGATGTCCGACGCCAGCACGCCGCGCCGCCACAACTTAGCCGCGCCGATGGCGAGCAGCCCGGTTCCGCAGCCCAGATCGAGCATATTGGCGAAGCGCCGCCGCTTGGCGAGATCGCCGAGCACACCAAGGCACAGCGCGGTAGTCTCATGATGGCCGGTGCCGAACGCCATGCCCGCCTCGATGCGCAGCGGAATGACGCCAGGCGGAACCTTGCCCTTGTCGTGCGCGCCATAAACGAAGAAGCGCCCGGCGCGCACCGGCGGCAGGCCCTCCTGGCTCAGTTTGATCCAATCGGCATCGGGCAGAAGGATGACGCGCACCTCGTGCCCCGCCAGCTTCGAGAGCAGATCGCCGTCGGGCATCTGCGCGTACAGTGCCTCGACTTCCGCTTCGTCCTTGAACGGCTCTTCTGCGATCAACACGGCTTGCGGTCCCGTCAGCTCGAACGCCGCGGCGACATTCGCCGCTTCCTTCTTGGTGAGGGCCACCGACGCTTTCCAGAGGGGAGGTTGGTTCATTTGAGGGACAAACTAAACTAGATTGTCATGGCCCGCCTAGTGCGGGCCACCCAGGTGACGCATCACCGATGCAGAAGACCTATTACGTTTACATTCTCGCAAGCAAGCGAAACGGCACGCTTTATATCGGCGTCACCAACGATCTCACCCGCCGAGTCTGGGAACACCGCGAAGGTCTGGTTCCCGGCTTCACCAAGAAGTACGGCGTCAAAACACTGGTCTATTACGAAACCTACGACGACATCAACGCAGCCATCCACCGCGAAAAGCGCCTCAAGAAATACAAGCGCGAATGGAAGATGAACCTGATTCAGCAGAACAATGTTGAGTGGCGCGACCTAGCCGAAACTCTCTAAAATCAATTGTCATGGCCCGCGGAATTAGCACGTCCAGCCAAACATTGTCATGGCCCGCGACTGCGGGCCACCCAGGTGACAAGCCGCAAATCTATCAGACTCACCCAAATTTTACCTGACTCGAAACTCTGGGAGTCGACTCGAAATTCATCGAGTCCTGACAGATTCGAAGAGTCGGATCGCATTCAAGACTCTATCGAGTATTGAACAACTGCATTTTGCACAACCAAGTGAGTTGACCCACTCGGTGCGTCGGCTACGATATTGACGTTTTCGTGAGAGGTATCCAAATGGGTCAACGTTCAAATCACCCCCTATTCCCCGGCGATGATCGTGTACAAGACGCGCTGAGAATTCTCCTATTTATGCACGGCGGACAATTCCATGCGCTCTGGGCAAGAGATACGTATGAACCATTGGCTGATTTCTTTGACTTAAGCCAAGAGGCCCGATCAATCTTGCGCTCTGAGTATCTCGATGACGGCCGCGACGAGGCTTATTGGCATACGTGGGTTCAATGGGCGAGGGATCGGTTAGTCCATGCGGGTGAACTTACATGTCCGCGACATGGCCTTTGGATGTTAACACCAACAGGTGTAACTCGCTCCGAACACGCGATTGCTAGGTGCAGTAATGAACCTCTGAAAGCATTTGCACCGCACGTATATGAGAAAATAGACCCAATCTGTTTGAAGCCACGTGCTGAATTGACTTTGGAGGATCTCGATCTGTAGGCTTTCGTACCCTTCATCACCTGGGTGGCCCGCACTAGGCGGGCCATGACACCTAAATATTGGAGGTGACGCTCACCCCCGCGTCACGAACTGGTCGATCACCTTTTTCTCGCCCGCTTTGTCGAAATCGACGGTGAGTTTGTTGCCTTCCACGGCCGTGATGCGCCCGTAACCGAATTTCTGGTGGAACACGCGCTCGCCGCGCTGGAATTGCGTCGCGGCGGGATCGGAGGTCTGCACCGTGAACGCCTGCCCCTCGATCAGCGGTGGCCGTGCACGGGTGTAGCCGCGCTCCTTGTTCGCCTGGGCGCGTTTCCAGCCGGGGCTGTCATAGGTGCTGGCGAATTCCTTGCCGAAGGCGTTGTCGCGGAAGCCGACATTGCCGCCGTAGAATCCTTCGTCCAACACGGTCTCGACATGGGCCTCGGGCATTTCGGAAATGAACCGCGAGGGCAGGGCGCTTTGCCAGCTTCCGTGAATCCGCCGGTTGGCGGCGAAGGAAATGAAAATCCGCTGCTTGGCCCGCGTCAGGCCGACATAAGCGAGGCGACGCTCCTCTTCCAGGCCCGCCAACCCGTTCTCGTCCATCGTGCGCTGGCTCGGGAACAGCCCTTCCTCCCAGCCCGGCAGGAACACGGTGTCGAATTCGAGGCCCTTGGCGGCGTGCAGCGTCATTAAATTCAGCCGGTCGCCGGTTTCGTTCTGCTCGATCTCCATCACGAGGGAGACATGTTCGAGGAACGCGGCCAGCGACTCGAACTGCTCCATCGAGCGCACCAGTTCCTTGAGGTTGTCGAGGCGGCCCGGCGCGTCGGCCGATTTGTCGGCCTTCAGCATGTCGGTGTAGCCGGATTCGTCCAGGATCATCTCGGCAAGTTCGGTATGGGGAAGATGCTGCGCCGTCTGGCTCCAGCGCGAGAAATTCGCGGCCAGTTCCGAAAGCGCCTTCTTGGCCTTGGGCGGCAGCTCGTCGGTTTCCACGATCTCGCGCGAAGCGGCCAGCAGCGGCACCTGGCGCGCACGCGCGAACAGATGCAGCGATTGCACCGACGCATCGCCGATACCGCGCTTGGGCTTGTTGACAATGCGCTCGAAGGCGAGGTCGTCGTCGCCTTGCGCCACCAGTCGCAAATAGGCCATGGCGTCACGGATTTCGGCGCGCTCGTAGAAGCGCGGCCCGCCGATCACGCGATAAGGCACGCCCAGCGCGATGAAGCGGTCCTCGAACTCGCGCATCTGGAACGACGCGCGGACCAAGATCGCCATCTGCGCGAAGGCGTGATCCTGACGATGCAGGTTCTCGGCCTCGCTCGCCACGCCGCGCGCTTCTTCTTCGGCGTCCCACACGCCCTGAACCTTGATCTTCTCGCCGGGATCGCCCTCGGTCCATAGCGTCTTGCCGAGGCGTCCCTTGTTCGCCGCGATCAGGCCCGAGGCCGCGCCCAGGATCGCGGGCGTCGAACGGTAGTTGCGCTCCAGCCGGATCACTTTCGCGCCGGGAAAATCGCGCTCGAAGCGCAGGATGTTTTCGATCTCCGCGCCGCGCCAGCCATAGATCGACTGGTCGTCGTCGCCCACCACGCAAACATTGCCGCTCGTGCCCGCGAGAAGCTTCAACCAGAGATATTGCACGACATTGGTATCCTGGTACTCGTCCACCAGGATGTAGCGAAAGCGCTCGCGGTAATCGGCCAGGATGTCGTCGTGGCCGCGCAGCACCGTCAACGTATCCAGCAGCAGATCGCCGAAATCCGCCGCGTTCAGCGCCTTCAGCCGCGCCTGATAGCCGGCATAGAGCTTGCGCCCCTTGCCGAAGGCGTAGCCGTGCGCGTCGCTTTCCGCCACGTCTTCCGGCCGCAGGCCGCGGTTTTTCCAACTGTCGATCATCGCGGCCAGCGCGCGCGCCGGCCAGCGCTTCTCGTCGATGCCCTCGGCCTCGATCAATTGCTTCATCAGGCGGAGCTGGTCGTCGGCATCGAGGATGGTGAAATTGGATTTGAGGCCCGCGAGTTCCGCATGGCGGCGCAGCATCCGCGCCCCGATGGAATGGAACGTCCCCAGCCACTGCATCCCCTCGACCACGCCGCCGATCAGGGCGCCGATGCGCTCCTTCATCTCGCGCGCCGCTTTGTTGGTGAAGGTGACGGCGAGGATCTGCCCCGGCCAGGCGCGCCGCGTGGCGAGGATGTGCGCTAGGCGCGTGGTGAGGACGCGCGTCTTGCCGGTGCCCGCGCCCGCCAACACCAGCACTGCGCCCTCGGTCGCCTCCACCGCTTCGCGCTGTTCTTTATTCAGGCCGGCCAGATAGGGCGGCTCGCGCGGTACCGGTGGCGTATTCGGTGTCGGTCCGCTGTCGCGGCCCTCATCACCGAACGCCTCATCCAGCGGATCGTGATAGCGCCCGCTCATGGAAATGCACGCGAGTCGTGGGACATGAGGCTATTGTAGGGGCCTCAGCGGTCCTTATCCAGCTTGTGCGCGTCCACGTCGCGCTTCTCGATCGCGGCCTTCGCTTTCGCCAGCTTATGCTTGCTTTTCGAGACGCCGTGCTCGGCGCGGTTGGCCGCGGCGACGACCTCTTTCTCGCGCCGCGCCTTGGCCTTGCGCACGCGCTTAAGGTTGACGATTTCGCTCATTTGCGTTCCAGCATCTTCTTAAAGGCGGGGCGGCCGGTGATGCGCTCGGCATAGGCCTTCAGGACCGGCGTCTCGGTCATCATGTTGAATTTCAGCATCCAGTAAACGCCGCCGCCGGTCATGATGTCGGCCGCCGTGAAGCTGTCACCCAGCAGATAAGTGTTGTTCGACAACGCGGCGTTCAAGACTTCTTCCACTTCGTCGGGCGGGGCCCATCCCATGGCGCCGAACACGTGGGTGATGCCAAAGCGGCGCTCCATGAACGCCGGCTCCATGACGCCCGCGCGATAGAACAGCCACGACAGATAGGGGCCGCGCTTCGGGTCGCCCACCTGCGGGCCCATCTTCGACTGCGGAAAAAGATCGGTGAGGTAAAGCGCAATCGCCCCGCTCTCGAACACCACCGCTCCGTCATGCTCGAGCGCCGGCACTTTGCCGTGGGGATGCGGGTTGGCGGGGTCCTTCTTTCCGGTGCCGTCGGCGCGGCGAAAATCGACGAGCTTGGTCTCGTAGGGCGCGCCGATCTCCTCCAGCAGCCAGACGATGCTGGCCGAGCGCGTCATCGGCGAATGATAGAGCGTGAGCATGAGGCCTCCTGTATCTTGCGAAAGGCTATGTCCGGTGCGCGGCCGCCGCAAGCGCGCGCAACCGCAAAGCGCTGGCGAGCGGGCGCGCGCCGCGTTCGCGGTCGATTTCGCCGACCAGCGCAGCGAGGCTTCGAGCGGACTTTTTTGCTTCTGTCTCGATCACCACCCAGAATTCCTCCTCCAGCGCCACGCTGGTGCGATGGCCCGAGAGAGAAAAGGAGCGTTTTTTCAACCGAGCCGCCAAATTGAATCAATCGTCGGGCGTTAGAAACCATATTGGCGAAAGTGGGAGCCTCTTTCGCGCGGCATCACTCAGTCTTGAGTAATTTTCAATCCATAGTTTTAGAAGTCTAGCGAGATCGATAAGCGTGACCTTCCGCCGCTCCTGGCCGCGCACATAATCCTCAGCGTCCTTTGTGAATCCGCCAAGCGCAACATATAGACCGACATCGTCGTCATTGATCAACGCAAGAAATGCTCGGACCCCATCAGCAGCGATTCGATCAGAATTTCTCTTAACTTGAGCCTTTATGCGGGGAGGTTTCGTGCCAAGCGCGTCGGGGTGGGCGATGACATCGACACCACCGTCCTTTCCGGGTGGTGCGTTCCAAAAAACGTGATAGCCCATGGCCTCGATTAGGTCGGCAACTAGCCTTTGGAACTCGTACGGATCAATCTTACTCAGATATTGGCGAATTTCGGCTTGCGCCTGTTCTTCTGCCTCTTCAAAAGTAACGCTAGTCTTCCGATCAGATACTTCTTCTAGTGCCGGCTCGGATACATCGGCGCCCTTTTCTTCTTGTCCAAGCTTCCAAATCCGATAAAGACGGCAAGCCTCCTTATATAGATCGCCGGGCTTCTTGAATTTTTCATATGCGGCGATGCCGCTGTCGGTGATACTCCAGATTCCATCCTGTCTATTCAGCCACCCGGCTTTAGCGCAATCGACCGTCGCAAACCGGACAATCTTGTCAAAACGTCTCGTTCCACTTGTTTCATATGTCCCTGCCTCGTAAGGAGTTAGAGTTACTTTCTTCGCAAGTTCAAAAAGAGCGTCTCTCGCTCGAAGGCCATCTGGATTGGCAATTAAGATCTCAAACAACTTCTGTATGAATTCGCCGCTTCGCTCTCTTGATGTGTCAGCCAAGTTTGCCTCGCATAATTCCTATTTCGGCCCAATCATCTCTTCCGGCCGGACCAGCCGGTCGAATTCCTCGGCGGTGACGAGGCCGGACTTCAGCGCTTCTTCCTTCAGCGTGGTGCCGTTCTTGTGCGCGGCCTTGGCGATCTTGGCCGCCGCGTCGTAGCCGATCTTTGGGGCGAGGGCCGTCACCAGCATCAGCGAGCGTTCCAGCCCCGCCTTAATATTGTCGAGGCGCGGTTCGATGCCTTCCACGCAATTGTCGGTGAAGCTGACCGCGGCGTCGGCCATCAGCCGCACGCTTTGCAGGAAATTATAGGCCATCAGCGGATTGTAGACGTTCAACTCGAAATGGCCCTGGCTATCGGCAAAGGTCAGCGCCGATTGATTGCCGAAGATCTGAACGCAGACCTGGGTCAGCGCCTCGCATTGGGTGGGATTGACCTTGCCCGGCATGATGGACGACCCCGGCTCGTTCTCCGGTAGCGCCAGTTCGCCCAGCCCCGAACGCGGCCCCGATCCCAGCAAGCGAATATCATTGGCGATCTTGAACAGCGCGGCGGCGACGGTGTTGATCGCGCCGTGGCTGAAGACCATCGCGTCGTGCGCCGCCAGCGCTTCGAACTTGTTGGGCGCCGAGGTGAATTTGAGCCCGGTGATGGCGGCGATCCTGTCGGCCACCGCCTCGGCGAATCCCTTGGGCGCGTTGAGGCCCGTGCCGACCGCCGTGCCGCCCTGGGCCAACTGCATCAGGCCGGGCAGGGTCTGTTCGATGCGCGCGATGCCGTTCTCGACCTGTTGGGTATAGCCGGAGAATTCCTGGCCGAGCGTGATCGGCGTGGCGTCTTGGGTATGAGTGCGGCCGATCTTGACGATGGCTTTCCAGGCTTGCGCCTTGTCGTTCAGCGCGTTGCGCAGTTTCTGCAGCGCCGGGATCAACCGGTGAACGATCTCCTCCGTGCAGGCGATGTGCATGGCGGTCGGATAGGTGTCGTTCGACGACTGGCTCATATTGACGTGATCGTTGGGATGGACCGGCTTTTTGGAGCCCATCTCGCCTTTCAGCATCTCGATGGCGCGGTTCGAGATCACTTCGTTGGCATTCATGTTCGACTGGGTGCCCGAGCCGGTCTGCCAAACCGCCAGCGGGAAGTGAGCGTCGAGCTTGCCTTCGGCAACCTCCTGCGCCGCCGCCACGATGGCTTTGCCGATCGAGGGATCGAGCAGGCCCAGCTCCATGTTCACCTCAGCGGAAGCGCGCTTGACGATGCCGAGCGCGCGCACGACGGAGGCGGGCTGCTTCTCCCAGCCGATCTTGAAATTCTCCAACGAGCGTTGCGCCTGGGCGCCCCAATATTTGTCGGCGGGAACCTCGATAGGCCCGAAGCTGTCGGTCTCGGTGCGGGTCTTGGTCATGCGGGTGGGCTACTTCTTCCGGAACGAGTCCAGGCTGACCACTTCGGCGGGGGCGGCGGGCTTTTCGGCGGGCAGATCGGCCGGTTCCGGCTCGTCGGGCATGACATGATTCTGCTCGGCGGCGGGCAGCGGCGGCGACACCTGGGTCGGGCCAGGCGCCTTGGCTTCGCCTTCCAGGCTCTTGAACTCCAATCCGAACTGCACGCCCGGATCGAAGAACTTGGTCAACGCCGCGAAAGGGATGACGAGCGTTGCCGGCAGCTTCCTGAAGGTCAGCGCCACCTCGAACTGTTCGTCCTTCACCTTCAGGCCCCAAAATTGGTGCTGGAGGATGACGGTCATTTCGTCGGGATATTGCTCGCGCAGGAAGCCAGGGATTTCGACGCCGGGAAAATGCGTCTTGAAAGTGAGATAAAAGTGGTGCGAGCCGATCAGTCCCTGTTTTTCGATCCGGCGCAAAGCTTCCCGCACGACGCCGCGCAGCGCCGCGTCTGTCATGGCATGATAGCCGATGTAATCCTTCGCCATGCGTTCACCGGAGATGTGCGCCGGAGACTAATCCGGCGTTGCGGCGTGTCAATGCGCGGCGGGGCGCGACGATGGAATGGCGGCGGGCCGCCCCCTTGAGAGGGAACGGGGCAAATAGTAGGTCCGTCGGACCATGATGAATTATCTCGATAAGGCACAGACGCGGTGAGCGACGCCGTCACGCCCCCGGACGAACCGCCCTCCGAGCATGAACTGGAAGCCATCGTCCGGCCGTCGTCGGCGCTGGCGCTGCTCAAGGTCTTCCGCCACCGCAATTACCGGCTCTATTTCACCGGACAGCTCGTCTCGCTGATGGGCACCTGGATGCAGACGGTGGCCCAGGCCTGGCTGGTCTATAGCCTGACCCATTCGCCGTTCCTGCTGGGGCTGACCTCTTTTGCGGCGCAGGTCACGGTGTTCTTCGTGGCGCCGTTCGGCGGCATGGTCGCCGACCGGGTGGACCGGCGCAAAATGCTGCTGCTCACCCAAAGCGCTGCGATGCTCCAGGCGGCGCTCCTGGCGGGGCTGACGCTGGCCGGGATCGTTCAGGTGTGGGAGATCATCGCGCTGGCCTTTGGGCTCGGCTTTATCAACGCTTTCGACGTGCCGACGCGCCAAGCCATGACCCTCGACATGGTGGGCGGGCCCGAGGATCTGCGCCACGCCATCGCGCTCAATTCGATCATGTTCAATCTGGCGCGGGTCGTCGGCCCCACGCTGGCGGGCGCCGTGATCGCGCTGGTGGGCGAGGGCGTTTGTTTCGCGCTCAACGCCGTGTCCTTCGCCGCAGTGTTGTGGAGCCTCGTCCTGATGCGCCTGCCGGAGAGGCCTGTCCGCGCCCACACCCATCCCCTGCGCGAGATCGCCGACGGTTACCGCTTTTCGCTTGGCTCGCCCCAAATTCGCATGTCGCTGATGCTGGTCGCGGTGTCGTCCTGCTTCGGCGCGGCTTATCTGTCACTTATGCCGGCCTTCGCGCGCGACTTGCTGCACGGCGATGCCGCCAGCTACGGCGCGCTGATGGCCGGCGTCGGCGCGGGCGCGCTGGTCGGCGCATACGCCTTGTCGCTGATCCGCGAACGCTGGCTGGCGATGACGCCGGTTGCGGCCGCAGCCTGTTTCGGGCTCGGGATCGTCGCGTTCGCGCATTCCCATGTCATGTGGTTGAGCGTGCTGCTACTGCTGCCCACGGCGGCCAGTTTGATGCTGCTCGGCGGCACGACCAACACCCTCGTGCAGACCCTGGCGGGCGAGCATTATCGCGGCCGGGTCATCTCGCACTACACCCAGTCGTTCCTGGGCATGATGCCCTGGGGTTCGCTGCTGCTCGGCTGGCTGGCGGCGCGCTACGGAATTAGCGACGCCGTAACGTTCGGCGGTCTCGTAGTGATCGCCTCGGCCGTCTTCGCCTGGTTCGCGCGGCGTGGCGAGAAATGGCGACTGGAGCGGCGGGGATAAGTGGGGGGCCTTCTGTTGCCCGGCGCCCCCCTAGCCGCGCTTGTCTAACTAGAAGTTAGGCAGCGAGGGCCATTTGATTATCGTTGGCACCTATACGAGTA